>Ga0302325_10000303_pt1 | contig 141071 bp, 127 predicted proteins | sample Palsa_T0_2_FD_201948 | JGI IMG/M metagenome (GOLD analysis project Ga0302325, IMG submission 201948) | Peat permafrost microbial communities from Stordalen Mire near Abisko, Sweden - Palsa_T0_2 | ecosystem: Environmental > Terrestrial > Soil > Palsa > Peat permafrost | place: Sweden: Abisko...
CTCGAGCCTGAATCGCAGTTCTTTCAGCTTGAGCTCGTTGCCGCGTTCGTAGAACTCGAACGATCGCCGGTACTCGCCGCGGTCCTCGAGGGCTTTACCGAGCGCGAAGCACAGATGGTAGCGATCCACCGGTGTCGTGGTCTCAAGCGCCGCATGGCGGTGCATCTCCTCCAGCTCGGCATCGGTGAACCGGTAGGTCTTGAGGTTGGCAAGGCTCCAGTAGGCATCTCCGTAGCCGGGGGCCGCCGCGGCGGCCGCGCGATACGACTCGACGGCTTCCGATTGCAGCCCGACGGTCTTGAGCGCATGCGCGATCGACAGATGCAGCCCCGCGGCTCGCGGGGCCTCGTCCAGGAGCTTGCGATAGACAGCAAGCGCCTCATCATACGATCCGAGAGCGACGCAAGCAGTCGCGTAGATAGTGCGGTAGTTGCGGTTCTCGGGCTCGTGGTCCAACAGCGCTCGGGCTTCCTCGAGCGCCGTCTGGGACTTGTGGCGCGCCAGCAGGGCTTGCACATACTCGTAGCGCGCGGCGTGATAGCCGGGAGCGAACACCAGCACGCTCTCGAGCAGGAACTCGGCGTCGTCGTAGATCTCGAGCTTCATGCCGATCTGCGCGAGCAGACGCATGCCTTCCACGTGATCGGGATTGCTCAGCAAGAAATCGCGGATCACACGCTCCGCCGCGATGATCTCGCCGTCCGCGAACAAGCCGCTCGCGGTGATCACGGCAGCCGGCAATCTCTCGAGCTCGGCCAGATGTGCAGCGGCGTTGCGGGCATCGTCGCTGCGTCCCGCGGATCGAAACAGCACCAGGATCGCCTTCCAGCTGGCAGGAAGGGCCGGGTTGATGCGTACGGCGGCAAGATACGCCTCGAGCGCCTGGCCAGGATTGCGCGCCGCGATGTAGCAGTGGCCGCGCTCCTGATAGAGCCGGCTGTAGCCGGGATGCAGGCGCGCGCACCGCTCGAGCGCTCCCAGCGCTTCGGGGATGCGGTTCAGGTACCGGCGGTTCACGGCGATGAGGTAGAGCACGTCGCGGTTCTCGGGCACCCGCTCGAGCAGCGCCTCGGCGCCCGCCAGCGCCGCGGCGAACTGACCCTTCTCCATGAGGGCGCGCAGGCGCAGAACCTCCGCTTCGACCGGGGACAAGGTCCGGGTAACGTCTGCGGTCCCGGCGGAGAGCAGACCACTCCGAGGCGGTGCGGCGGTCGCCGCCGCGCTCTCGATTTGTCGTGACTCGGCAGTCATGGAAGATCACTATGCACGGCGCACCGCGTTTTGTGAAATTTTTACCGCATCGACCGGGCATCATGCCGAATTTCCATCCGGGTATGCCAAAATTCGATGCGCTTCGAGCGCCGTCGGGGCTCAGGAATGCTCAGGGCCGAGACGGGCGGGAAAGCCGGGGGCGCGCAACGGCGTATCCATGGCATCCTCGAGGAGCTTTACGATCTGGGACGACCAGGCCGCTCCGCCATAGCGCGCGCGGCCCTCGATGAACGTCTGTTCCATCACCGCCGCGAGTCGCAGCGGCACGCCGAAACGGCGTGCGAATTCGAGTGCGAAGCCCGCGTCCTTGCAGGCGAGATCCATCGTAAAACCAATGTCATAGCTGCCGTTCAGGATCACCTGGCTCTCGGTCTCGTGCACGAAGCTGTTGCCCGAGCTGGCGGCGATGGCCTCGTAAGCGTCGCGCAAGTCGACGCCGCCCTTGGCACAGAGCATCAGGGCCTCGCCGGCGGCGATGAGATGGATGAACGCCAGCATGTTGGTCACCACTTTGGTGACCGCCGCTTGCTCGATACCCCCGAGATGAATCACGCGTCCGCCCATGGCGCGGAGCGCTGCGGCATGGGCGTCGAATAGCTGTTGCGGACCGCCTACAAGCACGGTGATGTCGCCCGCTTCGGCCCGATGCACGCCGCCGGTCACCGGGCAGGCCAGGGTGCAGATACCGCCTGCCGTGGCGCGGCTCGCGAGGCGCTCGATCTGCGCGAAGTCGTTGGTGCTCATCTCGATCCAGGCGCTGCCTGCAGCCATGACCGGCAGGGCCTGATCGAGGACCGCTGCGGTTGCAGCAGGCGAGGGCAGACAGGTGATGAGGGCATCGCTCGCGCGAGCGAGCTCGGCAACGGAGGGCACCCAGGTGGCGCCGGCGTCGAGCGGGGTCTGCGCCGCCGAGCGATCGAGATCGAACACGCCGAGCTCGAAGCCGCCCCGCGCCAGGTTTGCGGCGAGATGCCGGCCCAGATGACCCAACCCGACGAAGCCGTAGCGCATGGTTCTCCTTCAAAACCGCCGGTGGTCAGCCGAGCGGACGATTTGCCATCTCGAGGTGCAGCCCATCGCCCGCATATGGATGGGCGAGGGCGACCGCCTCGTCGAGCTCGACGCCGAGCCCGGGCGTGGTCGGCGGAATCACGAAGCCTGACTCCCAGCGGATCGGCGTCTTGAGGATTTTCGCGTGAAAGCCGCCCCACTGCTGGATGCTCTCCAGGATCAAGAAGTTCGGTGAGCACGTCGCGATCTGGATGTTGGCGGCGCCGACCACCGGACCGCAGTACAGGTGCGGGGCGATCTGCGCGTAATGCACCTCGGCGAGCGCCGCGACCTTCTTCGCCTCGAGCAGGCCCCCGACGCGCCCGAGATTCATCTGCAGGATATTGGCGGCGCCTGCGCCGAGCACGCGTGCGAACTCGTACTTGGTGGTAAGCCGCTCGCCGGTCGCGATCGGAATGGAGGTTGCGCGTGCGACGATGGCCATTTGCTCCGGCATCTCGGGCGGTACGGGCTCTTCGAACCACAACGGGTCGAAGGGCTCGAGATGCTTGGCCAATCGGATGGCGCCGGAGGTCGTGAATTGCCCGTGCGTCCCCACCAAGAGGTCCGCTCCCACGCCGACGGCCTCACGGACCAGCCGCACGAGGCGCACCGTTCGCTCGATCTGCTCCTGCGTCGGCTGCCGCGGGTCATAAGCCGAGTACCCGCCGGTGGGATCGAACTTGACGCCCGTGAATCCCTGCTTCAAGTATTCCGCCGCGCGCGACGCCGAGCGCTCGGCGTCGTGATAGAAGTCCTCGCCCTCGCCGTCCGCCGGATAGAGATAGCTGTAGGTGCGCAAGCGCTCGTGCACGCGGCCCCCGAGCAGCTGATAGACCGGCTGACCGACCGCCTTGCCAATGATGTCCCAGCAGGCCATTTCCAATCCGCTCACCACGCTCATGAGCGACAGATCCGGCCGCAGGGTGAAGCCCGTTCCGTGACACTCGCGCCACAGGGCCTCGATGTGAAACGGATCGCGGCCCAGAAAGTGGCGCGCAAACAGATCCTCGACCATGGCGGCGATGATTTTAGGGCCGAACGTCGCGGCGTAGACCTCGCCCACGCCCTCGATGCCGCACGCGGTCTTGAGCTTGAGGAAAACGAAATAACGACCGCCGTAGCCTGGCGGCGGATTGCCGACCACGAATACCTTCACGTTCTCGAGTTTCATCGGTACCGTCCTTGCGAGTGGGCAGGCCTCATCCCGCCGCCATGAGATGGGCCGCCTTTTGTGCGACCATGAGCGTGGGCGCGTTGGTGTTGGCGGAAGTGACCGTCGGAAAGACCGATGCATCGACGATGCGCAAGCGCTCCATTCCGTGCACGCGCAGCGAGGGATCGACCACGAAACCTTGCGGACTTCGGCCCTGGGCGCTCGGACCCATGCGGCAGGTGCCGACCGGGTGATAGACCGTCGCGGCGCGCGCGCGAAAGTCGGCGACGAGATCGGCATCGCTCATGCGCAAGAGGTCGGGCGCGAGCGGCTCGCGTATGAGGCTCTGGATGGCGCGCGTGCGGGCGATGGCTTGCAGCAAGCGGCCCCCGTGTACGACGTCGGCGATGTCCTTGTCGGTGGACAGATAATCGGGCGCGATCGCAGGCGGCGTGCGGAAGTCGGGGCCTGCAAGATCGATGCGGCCGGTGCTGGTCGGGCGTGTCGGCTGGAAGCACAGATAGAACCCGGAAAATGCATCGACCTGGATGCGCGCGCGCGTCGCATCGCCCGCCTGATAGGTGACCGGATTGAAATAGAGCTGCACATCGGGCCGCGAGGCTTCTGGGTTCGCGCGCACGAATCCGCCGAAGTGATTGACGCTGAGGCTCACCGGACCCGAGCGGGTCAACAGGTACCGAATTCCGGCCATCGTGCGGCCGACGCGCGAATGCAGCTCATCGTTCAGGGTAGGGAGCGATGCCTTGAATGAATAGACGACGGCCAGGTGATCCTGCAGATTCCCGCCGACCGCCGGATTGTCGAGGACCGTCTCGATACCGTGCTCGCGGAGCAGCGGGCCCGGCCCGATCCCGGATAGCTGCAGCAGCTGCGGCGAGCTCACCGTCCCCGCGCATACGATGACCTCGCGCTCCGCGCGCGCGAAGCGGCGCTCGTTGTTGCGGAAGAATTCGACGCCGGTCACGCGCCGGCCCTCGCAGCGCAGCTTGCTCGCCCAGGCGCGGGTCTCGAGCTTCAGGTTGGCGCGCTTCAAGGCGGGACGCAGGAACGCATCTGCGGCCGACCAGCGGCGCCCGTTGCGGATTGAGACCTGGTAGGAGCCGAACCCTTCGGGCCGCGGGCCGTTGAAGTCATCGGTCACCGGAAGCTTGAGCTCGGCCGCGGCCTCGAGCCACTCTTGGCGCATCGGATGCAGGTAGGGCGTTACGTCCTTGACGTCGAGCGGACCGTCCGTGAGCGCCCGCCCGTCGGGAGCGACGCGGCGCTCGGACAGCTCGAAGTACGGACGCACCTCGTCCCAGCCCCAGCCGGAATTACCGAGCGCGCGCCAGTCGTCGAAATCAGCCGGCATGCCGCGGCAATACACCATGGCGTTGATCGAGCTCGATCCGCCCACCACCCGGCCGCGCGGCCAGTACATACCGCGGCCGTTGAGGCCGGGACTGCTGCGAGCCTGAAATTTCCAGTTCACTCGAGCATCGGCGAACGTGATGCCATAGCCGATCGGTGCCTTGATCCAGAAGCGCGCATCGGAGCCGCCGGCCTCGAGGATCAGCACACGATTGCGGCCGCTGGCGGACAGCCGATCGGCGAGCACGCATCCCGCGGTGCCCGCACCGACGATGACGTAGTCGAAGGTCTCCACGCCGGGCAGCTTAATCCCCCCGCCGATACGCGTTATGCAATTTCGCGATTTGCCCATGACATTTCTAGGCGCGGCGGCGCCCGGCGCGGCTGCACCCGGCGCAGCGGCGCGCCCGCCAGGCAGTGAGCCGAGCTCGGGGACGTTGGCGGATGCCGCGGGAGGCCCGCGCCGTCGCATATCGCGGTCGAACCATGTATGGTGCGAAAGATCACACGCACGGGGTGTCCGGGTTTGAGCAGCACCACCATCGACCTCACACAAGCGCGCTCACCGCCGTCGATCCTGCGCTGGTACGTGCTGATCCTCACCTGTCTCATCTATGCCATCAACATCGCCGATCGTTATGTCGTGTCGACGGTACTCGAGCCGATCCGACTGGAGCTGCATCTAAACGACAAGGGTGTCGCGTTCCTCACCGGCACGCCCCTCGCGCTCTTCTACGTGGCTTTCGGCATCCCGATTTCCTGGTGCGCCGACCGAATGAATCGGCGCAATATCCTCGCGATGTCGCTGATCGTGTGGTCGGCGTTCACGATCTTGTGCGGACGCTCGCGCAACTACCTGGAATTTCTGCTCGGGCGCGTCGGCGTCGGCGTGGGCGAAGCCGGCGGCACGCCGCCCTCGACGGCCATCGTGTCGGATTACTTTCCGGCAGACCGGCGGCCGATGGCGATGACGGTGCTCGCGCTGGGCGCGCCGATCGGGGCTTACCTCGGCGCGGATTTTGCGGGCAAGGTCGCCCATCTATACAACTGGCGCGCCGCCTTCATCGCACTCGGCCTGCCCGGTCTCGTCATGGGAGTCCTCGTTTACCTCACGGTGCGCGAGCCGGTTCGCGGGCGTCTCGACGGTGTGCTCGATGAACTGCGGCCCTCGCTGCGGCAGTCGCTCAAGTTTCTGTGGGAGCAAAAGGCGGCCTTCCATGTGGTGGTGGGCGGCGGACTCTGCGCGCTCTGGGGCTGGGGCCTCATCTGGTGGACGCCCACCTTCCTGCAGCGCGCCTACAATCTCGACGTCGGTCAGGCGGGCGCGGTCACGGGCAATATTCATCTCATCGGCGGCTCCCTCGCGACCATCGGCACCGCCTGGATTTTGTCGCGTCCCCCCATGGCCGATCCGCGCCGCGTCGTGTGGCTGCTCGCCGGCGGCATCGCCTTCGCCACCATCCCCTCGATCGTCGCGTACTGGACCCATTCGCTGTTTGTCTGCAAGCTCATGTTCTGGCTTTTCATTCCCGCGATTTATTTCTACATCGGACCCTGCTTCGGACTTTTGAACAATTTGTCGCCGTGCCACATGCGCAACATGTTCATTGCCATCTCGCTGCTGGTGGCCAATATCTTGAACATCGTCGTTGCGCCGCAAATGGTCGGTGCGCTGAGCGACTGGTTCGCCGGCCCGGGTGGGGTCGATGCCGCGTCCTTGCGCTCGGCGCTGTTGATTCTGGCCCCCAGCGGATTCTGGGCCGCGTATCATTTGTGGCTCGCCTCGCGCACCATCATCGAGGATCAGAAGCGCGCGATCGGCTACACCAAGGCGTGGTCGCCCTGAGGCTGTAGGTTATGGGCAGGACTTCGATGGATCGACGCTGGCTGCCGTTGAACGCGCTGCGCGCGTTCGAGGGTGTCGCGCAACATCTGAGCTTCACGGCAGCGGCGAACGCCCTGCTGATCTCGCAGAGCGCGCTGTCGCGGCACGTGATCGCGCTCGAGAAGCTGATCGGCGTGCAGCTCTTCGAGCGCCGTCCCCATGCGCTCGTGCTGACCAAGGCCGGCCAGCATTTGCTCGCGGCGGTGATGAAGTCCTTCGACCGGCTGGAGTACGCCCTCGATGACATCCGCAACGAGGGCGTCAGCCCGGTGCGGACTCTGCGCGTGCAGATGCCGCCCACGTTCGCCGCGCATCTCGCAGTGCCCATTCTGCGGGACTTCCGCCATGCGGCTCCCGACGTGGAGATCGATTTGGTGAGCCCGCACGGGGTCGGTCCGCCGCTCAACGAGGTCGACGTGGCGGTGGTGTACTCGAAGCCTGCCGTGACGGATCTGGTGCGCGATCTCTTGTGGCCCGTGCGCCAGAGCCTGCTCTGTCACCCCACGGTCGCCGAGCGGGACAAAGGGAAGAGCCTCGCGGAGTTCATCGAATCGAACGAGTTGATTCACGTACGCATCTCGGACCTGCCGCGGCACTACTTGTGGACGCAATTCGCCCGGCAGGCGGGACTCAACGCCGTGAACGTCGAGCGCGGATTGGTGTTCGACACCGCGCTGCTCGCCGTCCAGTATGCGCTGAGCGGCGAGGGCATCGCACTCATCGACAACTACCTGTTCGACGATTACATCCGGTCGGGGCGGCTGATCCGGCCATTCGACAACATTCTGGACGACGGCTTCGGCTATTACCTGGTCACTCATCCGGAAGGACTCGGCGATACGGCAATCGCGCTATTCCGTTCGTGGCTGATCGAGCGCTTCGGCAACACGACCGACGCGGCCGCACCCAACCTGCACCTGGCGGTGTCCAATGAATGAGCCTCGAACCGCGTATAATGAGGCGGCTCCGCGGATGACGCGGGGAGGAGGATTGATGTCCAACCTGGAGACTACCGCGCCGGGCTACACCGGTCTCACCGAGCTGACCGAAGGTCTGCCGGCCGAGGCCTATTTCGATGCGCAGAGGTACGAGCGGGAGTTGCAGCGCATCTGGTACCGCAACTGGATTTACGTCGGCCGTTCGAGCGAAATCGCCGCGAAGCGTGCCTTTCGCACCTTCCAGATCGGCGATCAAAAACTCCTCCTGGTGCGGGATGATGCGGGCCAATTGCGGGCCTTTCACAATACCTGCCGTCACCGCGGCGCGGAGCTATGTCGCGAAAGCGCGGGTGCGCTGCGCACGGGCTCCATCATCTGTCCCTATCACGCCTGGGTGTACGACCTCCAGGGCGAGTTGCTGCGCACCTCCTCCAAGGTGCTCCCGGAGGGGTTCGATCTCGCCGACTACCCGCTCTACGGGGTGCGGCTGCTCGAGTGGCGCGGCTTCGTGTTCGTGTGCCTGGCGCGGAATCCGCCGCCGCTCGAGAGGCAGTTCGATTTACCCCTGAATCGGTTGGACGCGTGGCCCTTGGACGATCTCGTGATCGGCCACGTGCTCTCGAAGAGCATCGAGAGCAACTGGAAAATCTTCTGGGAGAACTATAACGAGTGTCTGCACTGTCCTTCCGTGCACCCGAAACTCTCGAGCCTCGTGCCGATCTTCGGACGGGGGCTGCTCGAGGAGCGAGACGATCCGGACTGGAGCCGGCACGCCGCGGATCTCGATCCCAAGTACAAGGGGGGGCTGCGCGCGGGCGCGGCTACCTGGTCGACGGACGGCCAAGCCGCGGGCGCGCAATTTCCCGGGTTGACGGAGGAGGATCGCAAGATCGGTCATGTCTACCTCACCGGGTTGCCGTCGATGTTCATCGTCGGCCACGTCGATTACGTACGTGTGGTGCGCCTGCTGCCCCTCGGCCCGGAACGCAGCGAGCTGCGCGTGGAATACCTGTTCTCACGCGAGACATTGGCCGATCCCACATTCGACATGCGCAAGGTGGTCGATTTCACGAATCAGGTGATGACCGAGGATGCCGAGGTTTGCGAGCTCAACCAGCGGGGACTGCGTGCGCGCGATCATGTGCGCGGCGTGGTGATGCCGGAGGAGTACGTCGTTCGACAGTTTCATGAGTGGGTCGCCCTAGAACTGGCGCGTGCCTAAGCTTCTCTGCGCGATAGCCGCCGCGCTCCTCACATGCGCGTGCGGCCGTTCCGGCCCGCCGGCTCCCGCGTCGCAGGAGCCAGTCCTCAATATCTATAACTGGGCCGATTACATCGGCTATCGCACCATCGCCGAGTTCGAGCGGGCGACGCATATCAAGGTGGTCTATCAGACCTACGATTCCAACGAAACGCTGGAGGCGGTACTCATGGCCGGGCATTCCGGCTTCGACATCGTCAGTACCACCACTGCTTTTTACGGCCGCCAGATTCGCGCCGGCGCCTATTTGCCCCTGAACAAGAGCAAGCTGCCGAACTTCGCCAACATCGATCCGCAAGTGCTCGCGATCCAGGCGCAGGCCGATCCCGGCAATCGCTTCGCCGTACCCTACCTGCACGCAATGAACGGCTTCGTCTACAACGTCGACGAGATCAAGAAGCGCCTGCCCAATGCCCCGACCGACAGCCTCGCCATGCTGTTCGATCCCGCGGTGATCTCGAAATTCGCCGATTGCGGCGTGACGTTTCTGGACTCCCCACCGGACGTCATCCAGCTGGCCCTGTCCTATCTGCATCTCGACCCGAACTCGCAGAGTCTCGAGGACTTGAACGCCGCCGAGCGCGTGGTGATGGCGGTTCGGCCCTATATCCGCACGTTCGATTCGAACGACTACTGGCATCAGCTCGCCGCGAAGGATGTGTGTCTTTCGATTGCGTGGTCGAGCGACTACTACGTCGCCCAGGCGCGCGCCCGGGAGGACGGCACGGGCGTGCATCTCGCCTTTACGCTGCCCAAGGAAGGGTCGAACATCACCTACAATGCTTTCCTCATTCCCGCCTCGGCGCCGCATCCCGAGGCGGCCCTCAAGTTCCTCAATTTCATTTTGGACCCGAAGGTGATTGCCGAGATCACCAACGACATCCACTACGGCAACGACAACGTCGCGGCGGGTCCGTACGTCGACAGGTCGATACTCGAGGATCCATCGGTATACCCGCCGGCGGCCTTGCGCGCACGCCTTTACTTGCCGGCCGAGCTGCGCCCGGACTACGAACGGGCGCGTACGCGCGTCTGGACGCGCATCAAAACGGGGCAGTGAAGGGTCCTTCGGCGTCTCCGCGCAGGGGCGGTTCCGCAGGGCGGATTCCGGCGCACTGAAAGGGCGCGCGCGACCCATTTTCCAGGCTTTTCCAGCGATTATGCGACCTGGAGCAATCTTCCAGAAAACTGGAAATGTTAACTTCCGGCCCCATATAAATGGTCCCCTCGCACGGTGCGATGGGGATACATGGAGTAGGAGAGGTCAATGCTCAATCTGATCGCCCGTTGGGGCCACAACGTGCTGCTGGTGGGGTCCAGTTTCCTGGTTCTCGCGGTTCTTTTGTCCGTCACGCGCTGAGTTTGCGATAGCCGGCGAGACCTCCAGGTCCGCCGAGGTGATGTGCCGCGATTTCCACAGCACCCAGCTGTAGTAGCACACGTAATAACCGATCAATACGAAGAAGATTCCTGCCGTCAGCGGGCTTTGCATCGCTGCCTGCGGCCCCGCCGCGGGCGCGGTGTCGCCCGCACTGCCTGGCGTCGCCAGCGCGCCGCTCGTCTGTGCCAATCGATAGATCAACCGGGCGACGAACAGTAACGAGACCGCTATGCCCGTCTGGGTGTGCGGTACGTAGTAGCGCTGCCCGTTCTCGGTCGCAAAGCGCGTGCGGCTCGCTCCCCAAAGTGCGAGTGCGGCGCCGATGAGCACCCCGCCGATCTCTCCGAGAGCGAAGTCGCGCGAGCGCCGTGTGAGCACGGCGGCGAGGAGCAGGAAAATCGCGATACGCACGATCATCCGACCGGGCCGCAGCAGTTGGCGCCCGAAGGTCCGCCGGAATCGCCGGTACAGGACGAGCGGAATGAGGATCGCAAAGACCCAGGGCAAAATTCGCAAGTAGTCGGGCGCCATTTCCCCGATACTACACCGGGATGGCTCAACAAAGCTCGGCAGCGGCGGCTCCTCAGCTGATTCGAGGGGTGGGGATGTGGGCGGCGATTTCCGTCAACGTCTCGAACATGATCGGCGCGGGGGTCTTCTTGAAGACGCGCGTCATGACCTGCAACGTCGGTAGCGCGAAGGTCGTGATGCTGGTGTGGATCGCCGCGGGGCTGCTCTCGCTCGCCGGCACGTTCTGCTATTCGGAAGTCGCCGCGCTCATGCCGGAGGCGGGCGGCGATTACGTTTACCTGCGTCGTGCCTACGGGCGCATCGTCGGTTATCTCTTCGGATGGATGGCGTTCACCGTTTTTCGCACGGGCTCTCAGGCCGCTCTGGCCGTGGGGCTCGCGATTTTCATGAACGTGGCGCTCGGCGGCGCACTCGAGGGTTGGCACGCCGACCTGCATATCCTCGGCCTGCACGCGCGCGTGGGCGGCACCACGCTCGTCGCGGTCGCGACGATCTGGGTCGTCACTCTGGTCAACTGCGCGAGCGTGTCGACGGGCGGGCGTACCGCGCTGGTTGTCACGATCGCCAAGGTGTTTCTCGTGCTCGCAGTGGGAGTCGGCGCCTTCTTGCTTGCGCCGGGCGCTTTCAGTCATTTCAGCGAATCCGGATTCGGCGGCACCTGCGAGGACGTGGCGGCGAGCGCGCGCGGCGGCATCGCAGGATTCGGCGCGGCCATGCTGGGCGCTCTTTGGGCGTACGACGGCTGGAACAACGTGGCGCCTCTCGCTGGGGAGATTCGCGATCCGCAACGCAATCTGCCTCGAGCTTTCATCGGCGGCACCCTGCTTGTCGCAGCTTTGTATCTATTCGTGAATGCCGCCTATTACTACGTGCTGACGCCGCTGCAAATAGCCAGCATTCCCCAGATCTCCTCGGTGGCCACCGAGGTCAGCAAGCGGTTTCTGGGGCCGACCGCCGTCGCGTTCATGGCGGTCGCCATGGTGATTTCCTCGTTTGGCTCGCTGCATGCGAGCGTTCTTTCCAACTCCCGCATTCCATTCGCAATGGCGCGTGAAGGCTTGTTCTTCAGGGGGCTCGCGCGGTTGTCGCCCCGCTCGAGCGTCCCGGTGCGCGCGCTCCTCGCGCAGGGGACATGGGCGAGCCTCCTCGCGATCTCAGGTACATACGACACGCTCACGGACTCGGTGATATTTGCCTCCTGGCTGTTCTATGGACTCGTGGCCGGCGCTCTATTCGTCTTTCGTCACACCCTGCGGGATGCGCCGCGGACGTACCGCACGCCCGGTTATCCGTTCATCCCGATTGTTTTCATGCTGGCGACGCTCGCGCTCATCATCAACACCTTCATCGCGACGCCGCGGCAGGCGCTGTATGCCGCGGCCACGCTCATCCTCGGTCTGCCGTTCTACTGGTACTGGGCGCGGCGCCGTCCCGAGTCCGAGCCGCGCGGGTAGGAGACCCCCTACACCGGGTATCGAAGGCGCCCGGCTGTCGCGGCAGAGCGACGGGCATAGTCTTGAGACAGGGTTCGACCTACATGGTCTTCGCGTCGAACGCTCGGTCGGAATCAACACGTTTGGTTTGGGAGATAACAGATGTCAATAAGTACGATCCTACTCATCGTCTTGGTTCTTTTGCTCGTCGGCGCATTGCCCGCATGGCCGTACAGCACCGGCTGGGGCTACTACCCCTCCGGCGGCCTCGGCTTGGTGGTCATCATTCTCTTGGTGCTGGTGGTCGCGGGGCGGATTTAGCTGCTGACAGGATAGGGAGGTCGAATGGGGCAGGGCATTTGCGGCCGTCCCGCCGCGCTCTTGACGATGTGTTTCCTCGGGATATTCCCGCCGGCCTTTGCAACGGATAGGCAGGCCGGCGGGAACCCCCCCTGTCCCACGCGCTTCGATTATGTGGTCCTCGCAAGCTTCGCCGACGCGTCCAACCTGTTGAGTCTTTCCACTTATCACTTTCGAAGTGAGGTCAGTTTTAGCAGCCCTCCTCTCACCGGTTGGCAGCAAGTCGATTTCAAGGTCGTGGAGCCGGCGGGAGTCGTGGAGCCGGCGGGAGGGGATTGCCGCTCTCGCCCGGTCTCCCCTCGACAGCAAACTGGGTAACCCGGTCAGGGAGGGGGGCTCGCCGTGATGAGGGCGAGGTCCGCCGAGCGCCGCTCGTCCCAGATTATGTAAGTGCCGCTCGCGACCACGACGGCCGCCCCGGCAATCAGGCTCATGGACGGCGACGCCGACCAGAAAATCCAGTCGATGGCGAAGGCCCACAGGAGCGAGGTGTACTCGAACGGACCCACGACCGAAGGCGGCGCGCGCCGAAACGCATCGGTGATCCAGTACTGACCGAGACCGCCTGCGACACCGACGGCGCCGAGCCAGGGCCATTCGGCCGGCGGCACGGGACGCCAGTCGAACACGGCGAGGGCCCCGGACCCCAATCCCACGAGCGTGAAGTTCCAGAAGATGGTCCCGATGTTGGAATTGCGGCGACCGAGGGATCGCACCGTCAACGCCGAGAGCGAGTAGCACACCGTCGCCGCCGCAGCGGCTGCCGCCGCGGTCAGGGACGCGAAGCCTTTGCTCCAGGGATGCAGAATGATGAGCACGCCGCCCATGCCTGCCGCGATGACCCACCAGCGCCGCGCGGTCACCACCTCGCCATGCATCGGCACCGACAGAGCGGTCATGAGGAGGGGGGCGACCATGAACAACGAATAGGTCTGCGCCATGGTGAGGCGGTGCACGGCGAACACGAAGCAGCCGAGCATGCCGACGCCGAGCGCGCCTCGGAGCAAGTGCAACAGCGGCTGGCCGCCGCGCAGCTGCGGCCACGCTTTCTGAAACGCGATGGTGCACGTCAGCAGCACGAGCGAGGAGAGGCAGCGCAGGCAGGCGAGCTGCATCGGCCCATAATGCGAGGACAGCCGCTTGAGCAACGAGTCCATGATGGCAAACAGGAACACCGCGGCGATCATGGACATGATGCCGCGCAGGCGCTCGGACGGCGCGAGCGCCGCAGTCGCGGAAAGAATGGGGTTGCGCATGGTTACGCAGCGATTGTAGTTGATCGCGCGCCCCGCGGGCGCAAGTCGTGCTGCGCGGCGCCGCGTCGGCGTGCGGCGACTCCGCGCGCCGCGCTCGCTAGGCGGTTCCGATCGGCACGCGCGCGGGCTGCAGCCCGAGAGCGCGGCGGCGCACATCCATGAGCTTGAGGATCATGGGCGTCAGGATGAGCTGCATCGCGAGCTCCATCTTCCCGCCGGGACACACGATGATGTTCGGCCGCGACATGAACGAGTCGTGAATCATGGACAGAAGATACTGAAAATCGATCCCCTTCGGATTCTTGAAGCGGATCACCACGAAGCTTTCGTCCGCGGTTGGAATGTACCGCGCAGTGAAGGGATTGGAGGTATCGACCGTGGGCACGCGCTGGAAGTTGATGTGGGTCTGCGAGAATTGCGGGCAGATGTAATTCACGTAGTCGGGCATGCGGCGCAGCACCGTGTCCACCACCGCCTCGGTCGAGTAACCGCGCGTCTCGCGGTCGCGGTGCAGCTTCTGGATCCACTCGAGGTTGATGATGGGCACCACGCCGATGATGAGATCGGCGTGCTGGGCGACGTTCACGTCCGGGGTGAGAACCGCGCCGTGCAGCCCTTCGTAGAACAGCAGGTCGGTGCCCTCGGCAATGTCTTCCCAGGGTGTGAAAGTGCCGGGTTCCTGCCGGTACGGTGCCGCCTCCTTCTCGTTATGCAGGTACCGGCGGATCTTGCCGCGTCCGGCTTCGCCATAGCCGCGAAACAGCGCCTCGAGCTCCTCGAACAGGTTGTTGGCCGGTCCGAAGTGACTGAAGTTCTGATCACCGCGCGCGCTCGCTTCGGCCATCCTCTCCTTCATCTCGAGGCGGTCATAGCGGTGAAACGAATCGCCCTCGACCAGCACGGCTTTGATGCGCTCCCGGCGGAAGATCCAATTGAACGTGCGCGTCACCGACGTCGTGCCCGCGCCGGAGGAGCCGGTCACGGCGATGATGGGATGCTTGGCTGACATGATCGGCCCTCTAGGTCCATTCACTCTGAATGAAGAGCGAGCGCTCCTTGAACAGCGGCGAGCTGTAGATGCGGTCCAGCCCCTGGTCGTGCTCCAGATGATAGCGCTCGATGCGCTCGACTTCCGAGCGGCAACCGAGAATCAGGGGGACGCGCTGGTGCAGCTCGTCGGGTACGCAATCGAGGACGCGGCCACGGCCCCAAGAGGCGGCACCGCCCGCCTGCTCGACGATCATCGCCATGGGATTGGCCTCGTACAACAGCCGTAGGCGGCCCGGCTTGCTGGGGACTTTGGTATCGCGCGGGTACATGAACAGACCGCCGCGGATCAAGATCCGATGCACCTCGGCGACCAGCGAGGCGATCCAGCGCATGTTGAAGTCCTTGCCGCGCAAGCCCGCGTGGCCCTGCAGACACTCGACCACGTAGCGCTTCACGGGCGGTTCCCAGAAGCGCTCGTTCGAGGCGTTGATGGCGAATTCGCTCGTGTCTGCGGGGATGGTCATGTTCGGGTGGGTGAGGACGAATTCGCCGAACCCGCGGTCCAGTGTGAATCCGTGCACGCCGCGTCCGAGGGTGAGCACCAGCATGGTCGTCGCGCCGTAGATTGCATACCCCGCGCACAGCTGCCGCGCTCCGGGCTGCAGGAAGTCCGCGGCGCTCGCCGGCTCGCCTTTACGCGGCGCCTCGAGCACCGAGAAGATGCTGCCGACCGGGGCGTTCACGTCGAGGTTGCTCGAGCCGTCGAGTGGATCGAAGGCGAGCAGGTACTTGCCGAGCGGATATTCCGGCGGAATGGGGTAGGGTGCCTCGAGCTCCTCGGACACCATGCCCGCCAGATGTCCGCCATACTCACTGGTGCGCAGAAAGATATCGTTGGCGATGACGTCGAGCTTCATCTGCCTCTCGCCCTGGACATTGATCGCCTCGGCGTCGCCCTGCACGGCGCCGAGCGCTCCGCGGCCGACGATGAAGCTGATGCGCTTACAGGCGAGACGCACGTGATTGAGTACCGCCGTGAAGTCGCCGGTCGCCTCGGGGAAGCGCCGTTGCTCCTCGATCATGAATTCCGTGATGGTCTTTTTTTCTCTTGTACTCATGCTTCCCTCCCAGCAGCGTATCGCGGGCGCCGGCCCAATTTGGTGGCAAAGGCATACTCGAGCTCCAGGAAAGGCCTATCGCACGAATCCCAGGAACTCAGCAATAGATCCGCGGCGGAAAAGTCCTCTCCGAGAGTCCAATCGCTGGGCGTGATCACGGTGAAGAGTCCCGCGCGTTTCGCGGCCGTGAGCCCCTGACCCGAATCCTCGACGGCGACGCAGTCGGCGGCCGATTCGCCCAGCTCGCGCAGCACGAACCGATAGATGTCCGGTGCGGGCTTTTTTTGCTCAACCGCATCGCCCGCGCCGATGACGCTGAAGCGTCCGGCTGCGCCCTCGCCGAAATGCACGCCGAGCAGCGCGTCGATGTTCTCTCGCGTCGTGGTGGAGGCAATGGCGAGCGCCACGCCGGCGCTGGCAGCCTCCTTGAGCAGCCGCTTGATCCCGGCGCGCAACGGCACGCGGCCCATGCGGACGAGCCGTGCGTAATGGTCGCTCTTCGTGCGGTGAATGGCGGGAATGCGCGCCTCGAGCGCTGCGCGTTGCCCCACCGGAAGGGGGAGTGAATCGACGAATGCCGCCAGCCGCTCCTTGCCCCCGGTAACGGCGAGCCAGCGGGCGTAGTCCGACGTGCTCCAATGCCAGTCGAGGCGATGCTCCTCGAAGGCGCAATTGAAGGACTCCCGATGCGCTTCCTCGGTATCGGCGAGCGTGCCGTCGACATCGAAGATGAGGGCTTTGATCTTCAAGAGAACACCCGGCTGCCCCGCAGGTCCTCGCCCTCGATGGTCATGAGCTCCTCGCGCGTGAGCTCGCGGTCGGCGCTCGCGAACAGCCGGTTCGCCTGCCGCAGCCGGGCGCGGTCGAGGGCATTGCGAATCGAGCGTGCATTGGCGAAGTGCGGCTTTAGCATGCGCAGCGGGATGTACTCGCGCAGGGCCTCGAGGCCGCCCGCGCTCAGCCGGTATTGCATGGAGCCGAGCATGCGTTGCGCGATCGCCTCGAGCTCCTCCGCGCCATAGTCGGGAAAGTCCAGATGATGGGCGATGCGCGACGAGAGTCCCGGATTCGAGCGAAAAAAGACCTGCATGCGCTCGCGGTAGCCGGCGAGGATCACCACCAGATCCTCGCGCTGGTTCTCCATGACCTGCAGCAGGATCTCGATCGCCTCCTGCCCGTAGTCGCGCTCGTTCTCGGGGCGATAAAGGTAGTACGCCTCGTCGATGAACAGCACGCCGCCCATCGCCTTTTTCAGCACTTCCTTGGTCTTCGGGGCCGTATGGCCGATGTATTGACCGACCAGATCGTCGCGCGTCACCGCCGTCACGTGGCCTTTGCGCACGTAGCCGAGGCGACGCAGGATCTGCGCCATGCGCAGCGCCACCGTGGTCTTGCCCGTCCCCGGATTGCCGGTGAAGGACATGTGCAGGGAGGGCGATCCGGCGACCAGGCCGAGCTGGGCGCGGGCGCGCTCGATGAGGAGGAGCGAGGCGATATCGCGGACGCGGGCCTTCAAGGGCTTGAGTCCGATGAGCTCGCGGTCGAGCTCATCCAGCACCTCGTTCACCTGCGAGCTCGCGAGCAGCGCGCGCAGGTCGATACGCTCGGGCGTGCCGTCGAGCCCGGCGGCCTGCATCGCGTTCCCGCTTGCCTGATTCACATCATGTCCTACTCGTAGCGTCGTCCCGCGGGAGCCTGCACAGCGTAGCTCTCGAGGGTGTACTGAATGTGCCTGCCTTCCATCTCGTGGCGCTTGAGGAGAAAGCCGGGCTCGTCTGCGGGCCGGTTGACGATGAACGACAGGCGCGTCGTCTCGAAGCCGCGCGTCGAGTCGAAGGCGTTCACGCGCACGTAGCACCGGCGGTGCTGCTCGCGGCAGGCGAGCACTTCGCGCAGGGCGCCCGCGGCGTCGAGCAGGTCGAACATCGGATTCCCCCACATCTCCCAGTAGCAATTACGAGGGTGCGGATCGTCGGTGTACTCGATGCCGATGGCCCAGCCGTGCTCGATCGCGTAATCGATCTGAGCGCGGATCTCGTCATCGGTCAGATCGGGGAGAAAGGAGAATGTGCCCTGGGTGATGCGCATGATGCCTCTCAGGCAACGGTTGCCGTCGGCACGAAGTCCGCGGTGTCCGTCGATTGATAATTGAACGTCACGTCCTTCCAGGTCTCGAGCGCGGCGCGCAGCGGTGTGCACCAGCGAGCGGCGGCAGCGAGAATGTCGGGCCCTTCATTCCAGATGTCGCGCCCCTCGTTGCGGGCCTTGATCATGGCCTCGAGGGCCACCCGGTTGGCGGTCGCTCCCGCCTGGATACCCTGGGGGTGACCGATGGTGCCTCCCCCGAACTGCAGCACCACATCCTCGCCGAGGTAGCTGATGAGCTGATGCATTTGCCCGGCGTGAATGCCGCCCGATGCGACCGGCATGACTTTGCGTAATCCCGCCCAGTCCTGGTCGAAGAACACGCCGTGCTCGAGATTCTTGTGCGTGATGCTATCTCTGCAATTCGAATATATCCCCTTGATAACGTTGGGATCGCCTTCGAGCTTGCCGACGACGGTGCCGGCATGGATGTGATCTACGCCGGCCATGCGCATCCACTTTGCGATGACCCGGAAGGACACGCCGTGAGTCTTCTGGCGCGTGTAAGTGCCATGACCCGCGCGATGTAAATGCAGGATCATGTCGTTGCGACGCGCCCATTTCGCCATGGATTGAATCGCCGTGTAGCCGATCACGAGGTCGATCATTACGATGCAGGAACCGAGTTTTTTCGCGAAGTCCGCGCGCTCGTACATATCCTCCATGGTGGCGGCGGTGACGTTGAGATAGTGGCCCTTCACCTCGCCGGTCGCGGCAGCGGCTTTGTTGACCGCTTCCATGCAATAGAGAAAACGGTCGCGCCAGTGCATGAAGGGCTGCGAGTTGATGTTCTCGTCATCCTTGACGAAATCGAGGCCGCCCTTCAAGGCTTCGTAGACCACGCGGCCGTAATTCTTGCCGGACAGGCCGAGCTTGGGCTTGGTGGTGGCGCCGAGCAGGGGACGGCCGAACTTGTCGAGGCGTTCGCGCTCGACGACGATGCCCGTGGGCGGTCCTTGAAAGGTCTTGAGATAGGCGACGGGGATGCGCATGTCTTCGAGGCGCAACGCCTTTAGGGGCTTGAAGCCGAAGACGTTGCCGATGATCGATGCCGTCAAGTTGGCGATCGAGCCTTCTTCAAATAGATCAAGGTTATACGCGATATAGCTAAAGTATTGCCCAGTAGCTCCGGGCACGGGTTCGACGCGATAGGCCTTGGCGCGGTAGCGATCGCAGGCAGTCAGCCGATCGGTCCAGACGACGGTCCAGGTCGCGGTCGAAGATTCCCCCGCAACGGCGGCGGCGGCCTCCACGGGGTCGACGCCGGTTTGGGGCGTGATCCGGAAAAGGGCGATGACGTCCGTGTCCTGCGGCTCGTAGTCCGGATCCCAGTACCCCATCTGGGCGTAGGGCATGACGCCTGCCTGGTATCGCTCGCGCTGCTCGGCCATGTCGCCTCCTGGAGCGGGCACCGACGCCCGGGACACGTCAGACTGTAGTCCGGCCGATCCATCAGTGATAATCAATATTGGTTGGTAGTCAATAAGCTTTCACTGATGCGGCTCGTACCGGCCCGCGCGGTGCTTTGGGGGATGCCATGTCCATACAACGCGCGTCGCTGCGGCAGCTGAAGGTGTTCGAAGCCGCGGCGAGCCACCGCTCGTTCTCCAAGGCGGCGCAGCTTCTGCATCTCACGCAGCCCGGCGTATCCATGCACATCAAGGAGCTCGAGAGCAACGCGGGCCTGCCGCTGTTCGAGCGCATCGGCAAGAAGCTGCACGTTACCGAGGCAGGGCAGGAGCTGCTCGCGCGCGTGCGCGAGATCCTGCGCTCGCTCAAGGATGCCGAGGAGGCGCTCGACGGCCTGAAGGGACTCAAGCGCGGGCGCATCAATCTGGCGGTGGTGAGCACGGCGAAGTACTTCGCGCCGCGGCTGCTCGCGCGCTTCGGCAAGGACTTTCCGCAGCTCGACATCCGCCTCGCGGTGAACAACCGCGACTCGGTCATCGAGCAGCTGATTGCGAACGAGGTGGATCTCGCCATCATGGGCCGCTCGCCCCAGACGCTCGACACGGTCGCCGAGCCATTCGCGCCGAATCCGCACGTGATCATCGCGGCCCCCGACCATCCGCTTGCCGGGGTGCGCCGCGTGTCCATCGATCGGGTAGCCCGCGAGACCTTCATCGTGCGCGAGCCGGGGTCCGGCACACGCCTCGCCATGCAGCAGTTCTTCGACGAGCGGCGCTTTGCCTTTCGAGTGGCAATGGAGATGGCGAGCAACGAGACCATCAAGCAAGCGGTCATGGCGGGCATGGGGGTGAGCTTCATCTCGAGGCACACGCTCGATCTCGAGCTGCAAACGGGACGACTGGTGATTCTCGATGTCAGCGGCACGCCCGTGATCCGGCAGTGGCATGTCGCGCACCTGGCGAAGAAGCGGCTGTCGCCCACCGCCGCGGCGTTCAAGCGCTTTGTGCTCACACAGGGACGCTACTTGCTACGCGCCCAGGGTTCGCCATAAGGACCCGGTCGCCCATCAACAATGGAGACACGATGAATTCTCCTAGCCGCCGGCGAGCAAGTGCTCGAGATCCTCGGCCGACATCGATCCGGCACGCACGCGGCCGTCCGCGAACACGATCGTCGGCGTCCCGTCGATGTGCAGCTTCTCGCCCAGGGCGAGATTGCGATCGATGGGATTGGCACACTTCGCCGTGGGGGGATCGATCCCCTTCAGCATCTTGTCCGCCCAGGTCTTTTGCCGGTCCTTCGAACACCACACGCTCTGCGCGTGCTCGTAGGCGTGCGGGTGAATGGTCGTGAGCGGGTACAGGAAAACGTGCAGCGTCACGTTGTTGATCTTCGGCAGCTGTTCCTCGAATTTCTTGCAGTACGGACAGTCGGGGTCCTCGAAGAGATAAAGCTGCCGCTTGCCGTCGCCGCGCACGACGTCGAAGGCGTCGGCGAGCGGCAATTGTTTTACGTCGATGCGCGTGAGGCCCTCGATCCGCCGTTCGGTGAGATCCTCGTGGGCGTCGATATCGAACAAATGTCCATTGAAGAGATGCTTGCCCGAGGTATCGGTATAGACGATGCGGTTGCCTTCCATGAGAACTTCCAAGATGCCGTCCACGCCGCTCGGGGCGATGTGCTCGATGGTGTACTCCGGTAGCGTTTTTGCGAGCTTGCGGGCGAGCTCCGCATATTGAGGTGCAATCGTGGGGGCCGCGTGCTGATCGGCGGCGGCAGCGCCGGAAGCGGGTGCAGCGGCGGGCGTGGGTGCAGCGGCGGGCGGCGCGGCGCCGGCGGTCACCGCAGCGGTCGCGGTCGGGGCGTTCGCTGCCCGTGCGAAGGAAGCGGCGGCGAGCACGGCGAGCAGAGTCCAGTGGGCGGATGATTTGAAGTCGTGCATGCAGGAGCCTTGTGACATCGGGAGCGGGGTGTTTTACCACGATTGATCGCCCTGCGCTGACTCATGGCTTTCGCCGGGCATTTCGGCATATATTTCGCGTGCCACACACACGGGATGAGGTGCATCGTGAGCCTATTCGGTAAGGGAAACGATCTGAACCGGCAGTTCATCGCACGTCCCGATGAGGCGAAGGGCGCGATCCTTTACAAGTGGCCGGATCTCACCATCCGAAAGTTCACACAGGTCACGGTCGAGCCCGACGAGACGGCGCTCTTCATCAAGGAAGGCAAGGTGGTGGGCGCGCTGCCCCAGGGGCGCTCGACGCTCGACGGCGCGTTGATCCCGTTCCTCGGCGACATCGTGGACTGGGCGAGCGGCGACAACATGTATCGCGCGGAGCTCTACTTCGTGAGCTCTCGCGAGTTCGTGAGTTTGCCCTTCGGCGGTCCCATCGACAACATCGAGGATCCCGAGACCGGCCTCGCCGTGGGATTACGCGTCTTCGGAGAGTACGCGCTCAAGGTCAACGATCCGGCAACGTTGATTCTGACGCTGATCGGCACGCGGCAAGCCTCCAACGATCTCGTCACCGACTGGTCCCGCGAGCAGATCATGAAGTCGTTGCGCACGGGCGTGGTGCGCAAGCTGACCGCCGAGAAATGGCCGGTGCTCGGCATTGCCGGGCGCACGGCCGAGATCGAAGCGGCTCTGCTCACCGACGTGCAGGCGGCGCTGTCGCCCTATGGTGTGAAGATCACCCGCTTGGGCAACGTCACCATCAGTCTCACGCCCGACGATGAGCAAACGCTCAAAGGGCTGCGCAAGGACAGCGCGTACACGCGCCTCGCCGGGGGCTTTCGCGAATACGGCGTCGGAGCCGCCTTGAAGGGAATCGGCGAGGGCGCGGCGAGCGGCGGCGGCGGCGGCAGCCCCGCGGTCCTCGGTGTCGGGCTGGGACTCGGTGGTCTGGTGGCGGGCATCGGCGGCGCCCCGGCAGGTCCGGCCTCCGGCTACGGCGGCGGAGCTGCGGCGCGGGCGTCGCCCGCGGGCGGCGCGGGACCAGCGGCGGCGGCGGGTGCGGGGGGTGTCGAGTGCTCCAATTGTCACGCGACGAATCCGCCCGGCGCAAAATTCTGCTCGAGCTGCGGTACGGCGATCACCGTTCCCAAGGTCCTTCATTGCACGCAATGCGGCTCGGCGGCCTCGCCGAGTGCGAAGTTCTGTGCCAACTGCGGAAGCGCGCTCTCGGCATGAGGCGCGCCGCCCGTGCCGGCGCGGCCGTGACCGCCGCGCTGAGCGGTGCAGAGGATGCGCTGGCGCGTGCCGGCGGCGGCGGGCATGGCGGCGGCGGCGGCTCCTCGGGCGGGGGTCACTCGTTTCACGGTGGAGGCTCGGGCGGCGGCGGCGGATTCATCGCCGTGCTGATCATCGTGCTGGTGATCTATATGTTCTATCGACGCTCGCAGCGCGGCGGACCCGCGGCCTCTGCCAATCCTGCGCCCACGGCGCAAGCGGCCGTGATGAGCGTGCTTGGCGCGACGCTCGGTCAGGGCGCCGCGATGGCCGCTGCCGCGGGAAGCATGGGGCAGCGATCGCTGCCCGCCGCGGCGTTCGCGACGACGCTGCGGCCCGTGGTCGATCGGATCCGCGCGCAGGATCCGGGATTCGAGCTGGAAGTGTTCCTGCAGCGCGCGGAGATGACTTTCTTTCTGGTCAAGCGCGGCATTCAGCAAAACGACGCCGCGGCAGTGCGTCCTTTCTTGAGTGATGCGGTCTTCGAGCAGGTCGCGCGCGGCATCGCCGCGTCATCTGCACAGCATCGACACGCCTTGCTGGAGAGCCTGAACGTGCGCGCCGTGCACATGCAGAACGCGCAGTGCGACGAAGCGGGGCAGCGGCTGCAGGTTCATTTCGACCTGGTCTATCGGGCGAAGGTCCTGGACGATGCCAATCGAGTACTCGCCGACGAGCAAGCCGATCACCGGCACGGCGAGCGCTGGACGTTCTCGCGCAAGACGGGTGCCGTCACGCCGACCAACGGCGGGGTAACCGCCGCGCGCTGCCCTGCCTGCGGTGCGGAGCTTCGCCTCAATCTCGACGGCACGTGTGCGCACTGCCGAGCGAGCGTCACCAACGGCACCGTCGATTGGATGGTCGCAGCCGTCGAGCAGGCGCCCTTCGTCGGATACCCGAACGACTCCTCCCTGGCGGTGGCCGCCCCGAGCGTCGGGCAGGGGATCGCGGCACTCCAGGCCGCTGATCCCGTTTTCTCGCCGGACGCTTTTCGGGTACGCGTCGGCACCGCTTTCCTCGCCCTGCAGGATGCCTGGTGCAAGCAGAATCTGGATGCGGGACGCGCGTTCCTGAGCCCGGGCGCCTACTTCACCTGGCGCGCGCAGCTCGAGACCTTGGCTCTGGAGGGCCGCCGCAACGTGATGGAGCACACCTCGGTGCAACACATCGAACCCGTCCTCATCGTGCACGGCCGTGTGTTCGACGACATTACCGTACGGATCTCGGCCTCGGCCGCGGACTTCGAGATCGACAAGGACAACCGCATCGTCTTCGGCGACAGAATGGTGCGGCCTTTCGTCGAGGACTGGACCTTCCAGCGCTCGGTGGGCGTCGCCACCAGCCAGAAACCGGGGACGCTCGAGAACACCTGCCCCAATTGCGGTGCGCCGGTCTCGCTCACGCAGATCGGCGAGTGTCGCTACTGCAAGGCGGCGGTGACGAGCGGAAAATTCGACTGGGTGGTATCGCGAATCGCACAGGACGACGTATTCGGCGGGGATGCGAGGCCATTGGAAAATCCCGGTGCGCAGATCGCGCTCCAGGTCGGCGGCGCCATCGTCGGAGGCCTGCTCGCGAGCTTGCTTTCGAACAGCTCGTCAGGCCGGCCGAACGACTGGAATTGACGGGACTCGCTCGTGGCCGCAGCCACTTCGCTCGTGGCCGCTGCGTTACGGCCGTGCGGGTCGCGCCTGCGGATGATTGCCGCGATGAGCCGGGTGATCGCGACGCCGGCGGTCGTGCACAACGACGACTGGTGTGCCGCTGTAGACCGGATAATTGGCATCCGAGTCGTCGGGCGGCGCCTCGCCCGCGACCTCGGGCTGCGGATAATACCCTGGGCTCGGGCCATGGGGCCGCGGCGGGACACGCGCATATGCCGTGCTCGAATCGATCACGTTGAGCTCGCTCAGCTGGCGCACCGTGGCATGAGCGCCGCACTGTGTGTCGGAAAAAACTCGCTGCCCGCCGAGCTCGCATTCCCACACCTGGCCCGGCGGCAGTTGCGCTCGAGCGGCCGGCGATACGACGACGGGCGATAGGTCGACGTGCGCGGCAGGAGCAGCGGTGGTTTCGCTCGGCGCCACCTGCTTGGTGCTCACCGCCGCCGCGACAACGGGTGCGGTCGGCGGACTGGTCGGATCCGACAAACCCACGGCGGTTGCGGCTACCGCCCCCAGCGCGAGCGCACCGCCCAGGATCCAAGGCAACAGATCGATGTCCTCAGCCATGTGTCATTGTACGACGCTGGGCGCTGGCGGGAGGAACGCGGCATGAATAATTGCGGCCCGGATTCGCATGCCCGCATTAAGTGAAACCCCGCGGCTGTGACCGCGTTCGTCGTTTTTCGCCGCTCGCTCGGTCAATCTGCGCCCGATGCACTCCCACCCTGCCGTTGCCCAAGCGCGCTTCAATCCGATCGCGATCGCCGCGCTGTCCTGCCGCGATCTCGAGAGGCTGATCGGCGAGGCGTTCCAAGAGAGGGGATTTCAAGTGACGGGCTTCGGAAGCCGTGCCGCCGGCGGCGCGGCGGATCTCGCGCTGGTCAAGACGGGCGAGCGCTTTCTGGTGCAATTCAAGCACTGGCGAAAGCAGGAGGTCGGCGTGCTCGCGATCCGTGAATTGAAAACCGCGCTCGATGCGGTTCGAGCGCAGGGCGATGTGCTAACTGCGGGCGAGTTCACGCGCGAGGCCCGCGAGTTTGTCCGCCGCACACGCATCGAGCTCATCGGCGGCCGCACGCTCATCGCTTGGCTTCGAAGCGCCGGTAAGCAGCAGCGGCCCCGTGCTGCGAAGGCGCCCGCGAGAGCGGTGCGCAAATCGCCTGATTGGCCCCGAAGGACTGCGTTCCGATGAACCGCGCGCGTCTAGATAAAGCGCGTAAGATTATGATAAGTAATGGGTTAAGATTGTCCGCGAAGGCGGTCAATCCGCGCCGGCGCGCACACCGTCAACCAACGCCGCCCGCAGCCGTTAGTGGCTGCAACGAGCTCGAATTGGGGAGGATCATCTATGTCGACCAACGAATCTATGTCGACCAACGAATCTATGTCGACCAACGAATCTATGTCGACTAACGAATCTATGTCGACTAACGAATTTGCCGGGCAGGAAAGGTCGTGCTCTGTCTCACGGCCGCTGCTGCGCGGCTGTGCGCTCCTCGTCACCCTACCGCTGTTTGCGAGCTGTCACGACGACGATTGGTGCGGGAACTGCAACGTCGTCTCGCCGCCGAGCGAGGCCTCGTATGGTCTGGTCGCGGGCAATTTCAGTCAGAACGGCCATACCTCGGTGATCGCCACGAGTACGGTCTATTACTATCCGCACGACAATCCCGGCAACCTCAAAATCTATCCATCGACCGGGGCAGGGACCTTCGGTGCTCCCGTGCTGACCCCCGACGGCGACGATCCGCTTTATCTCGCGAGCGCGAATCTCACGGGTACGGCCTCGCTCGACGTCGTATCGGCGAGCTTCGATGACGGCACGCTCACCGTGTTCTACAACAATGCGCAGACGCCCGGCACGTTCGGCGCGCCGCTGATCCTGTCTTCCCCCGGGGCCTCGCAAGTGGCGATCGGCGACATGAACAAGGACGGGCTGCAGGATCTCGTGTCCGCCGATTTCAACGTCTCGCTATTCATCCAGACCGCGCCGGGCACATTTGCAAAGCCGGTGAGCCTGTATTCGGGGGGCGCCAACTGGGTCGCTGTCGGCGACTTGAATAACGACGGCATTCCCGATGTCGCGCTCACGGACTCGGTCGGAGTGAAAGTGCTGCTGCACACCGGTGCCGCCAGTAGCGTCACCTATGCCGCGCCCGTCGCCGTGTTCACGCAGAGCGTGAATCCGGGTATCACGGGCGCCAATTTGATTGCCATTGCCGACGTCAACGGCGACGGGCTCAATGATCTGGTGATTACCGACCCGGGTCCGGTCGGCAGTCCGCCCACGGTCAACATCTTGCTGCAGAACGCGAGCGCACCCGGTACCTTCCTCGCGCCGGTGAGCTATTCGTTGTCGGGCAACAGCATTCCGCAATCGATCGTGGTGGCGGACGTCAACGGCGACGGTCATCTCGACATCATCATCGGCGGGTCTGCCGCAGTCGACGTGCTGCTGCAAGATGCGTCCACACCGGGCACATTCCTCGCCGCCGTGAGCTATGCCACGGCCAATGCGACGCAAGTCGCGATCGCCGATGTAAACGGCGATGGCTTGCTCGATATCGTGGTGCCGGTGGGAGTGTCGCATCCGCTGGTCAGCGGCGTGTACTCCAATAATCCGGGCGTGCTCTTGCAGGTCGCCGGAAAGCCGGGCACCTTCGCCGCCGAGCAAGACCTGCTCTAGGCGCGGCCGGCGCGGCCGGCGCGGCGCGGCCGGCCAGGCCATCGCCCCCAGCAGACATCGCTTCAGGCCCACCCCATCAGGGCCGGACCGCGGACCCTCGCACGCGGATTGCAAATGCGAATAGTTATCGATAGCATTCGCAATAGTATTAGAAGGCGCTCGTCGTGAGCCGGCCAAACGGATCGAAGCGATGCATCGCGTGGGATGGTTCATCAACTGGGGCGGCCTCCTGGCTGCCATCGCGCTCGCGAGCTGCGGCAGCGGCAGCAGCGATCAGACGGGCGCGGCGCCGCCGCCCGCTAGCCAGAGCTCGGCTTCCGCGGCCGGCAAGGCGATTTTTTTCGACACGAGCTTGTCCGCGTCGGGCAGACAATCCTGCGGCACGTGCCACGTGCCGACTCGCGCGTTTACCGCGAATCCGGCCACGGACCACGGCCTGCCGGTGCCGCTGGGCGGTCCGAACATGGACCAGACCGGATTTCGCAATGCGCCTTCGCTCATGTATGCCTCGTTCACTCCGCCTTTTTCACTGACCAACGGTCCGACCGGCGGCTTCTTCCGGGACGGCCGTGCGTCGTCGCTCGCGACGCAAGCAGAGCAGCCTTTCGTGACGCCGTTCGAGATGGCGAATCAAGACGCTGCGGAAGTGGTGAGCCGCCTGCGCAATTCTCCTGCGACGCTGCAGGCGTTCACCGCCGTCTATGGCGAGGCGGCGCTCGACGATCCGGACACCGCGCTCAAGGACATGGGGCTCGCGCTCGCGGCCTTTGAGACCGAGGATCCGTCGTTTCATCCCTTCAGCAGCAAGTACGACTATTGGTTGCAGGGACAGGCGCAGCTCACCGCGCAGGAGCAGAGCGGGCTCAATCTCTTCAATAATCCCGTGAAGGGCAATTGTACCGCCTGCCATCCGAGCCAGCCGCAGGGCTATGACAGCCATGCGCTGTTCACCGACTTTACGTTCGACAACATCGGCATTCCGCGCAACTGGCAGATACCTGTTCGGCTGGATCAGCGCGCGGCACGTACTGCGCTGGTGGGCCGGAAAGCTACGGCGCTCGAGCGGCGGCGCGCTCGCCTCGATCATGGCGCTGTTGACCGCAACGGGTTTTGCACTCTTTTTCGTGAGTAGCGACGCGTGGCAGCGCTATGCCGCCGGAGCGCACGACGTGCTCGGGATCGGGGTCACCTTGTTCGCGATCCAGCACTGGTTCTTCGGCAGAGGAGCGCTTCAGAAGGACTCGCGGTAGGGACGAAGGTCGAGCTCGTGCGTCCAGGCGCTGCGATGCTGCCGATGCAATTGCCAGTAGGTCTCGGCGATGGCATCGGGACTCAACAGACGGTCGGCCGCCGCGTCCGTGGCGCGCTCGGGAGCGTTGCGCCGCAACTGCTCGCCGTCGATACCGCCGTCGATGACGATGTGGGCGACGTGCACGCCCCGGGGACCGTACTCCCGGGCAAAACTTTGCGCGACCGAGCGCAGTCCCGCTTTGGCCGCGGCAAAAGCGACGAACGGACCGCGTCCGCGAAGCGATGCGGTCGCGCCGGTGAACAATAGCGATCCCCCACCCGCGGACAGCAAACGGGGGAGCGCGCTACGTGCGAACAGAAATCCGGCGTAGGTGCTGCCCCGCCAGGTCGACTCGAATTCGGCGGGCGTGAGCTCGAGCGGCGTTCCCCGCACGGCGTTGCCTGCGTTGAATACCGCGCTTCGCAGCAGGCCCAGCGACTCGAGCGCCTGCGACAGGCGCTCGGTGTCGCGTTCCGAGCTGACATCGCCCGGCAGTGCATGCGCCTGGCCGCCGGCGGCGACGATGGCGGCGGCCAGTGCCTGCACGCGCTCGGCATGTCGACCGGTCACGGCGACCAACAGCCCGCCCGCAGCAAAACGCCGCGCGAGGGCTGCGCCGAGGCCGCCCGATGCGCCGACGCCGGCGATCCACGCCACTGGCGGAAGGGACGCCATCAGGGGGTAGGATCGACCGCCGGTGCGGAGGACGAAGCGGCTCCGGTCGGGGTCTCTGCGAGCGGCGGGCGAGAGACCAGGCCGATCGCCACGACGAGCAGCAAGAGCGCGAACCAGCAGTACTCGCGGTAGATCCGCGGCGTCAGTGCTTCGTCGATCGCTGGGTGCCTCGCGTTCATCGTTTGCTGCCTCGAATGCGGCCGTACTCGCCGGCTACCCAAGCTTAGGCTTGCGCCGGAGGCCCGGAAACTAAGCAATCCGAATCTGCTTAGACCGACCCGGCATGGGGCTTGCCGCGCACCGCTGGGTGCTACCATGGCCCGATGCGGATGCTCGTCGTGGGCGCCGGGTCGACCGGCGGATTCTTCGGCACGCGGTTGGTGCAAGCCGGGCGCGACGTTACCTTCTTGGTGCGGCCGGAGCGTGCCGCGAAGCTGCGCGAGCGGGGCTTGCGCCTGAAGAGCCCCTACGGCAATGCCTTGGTGCAGCCGAAGCTCGCGACGGCAGGCGAGATCGACGGGAGCTACGAAGCGGTGCTGCTCACCGTGAAATCCTTTGCGCTCGAGGCCGCGCTCGAGGATTTTGCCCCGGCCGTCGGCGAGGGAACGATCATCTTGCCGGTGCTCAATGGCATGAGACACATGGATCGGCTCGCGGCGCGGTTCGGGCGCAATGCGGTCGGCGGCTGCGCCGCCAAGGTGGCCGCGACGCTCGACGAGGAGGGCTGCATCGTCCAGCTCGCGCCCTTTCAGGATATCGCTTACGGTGAAATGGACGGCAGCCGCTCCTCGCGAATCATGGCTGTCGATGAGTTCATGCGGGGCGCGAACTTCGAGGCGCGGCTGTCGGCCAATATCGCACTCGAGATGTGGGAAAAGTGGGCGCTGCTCGCGACGCTCGGTGGTGTGACCTGTCTCATGCGCGGCAACCTCGGTGAGATCGAGGCCTCGCCCGGCGGGCCGGAGTTTCTCATGCGCTTTTTCGAGGAAGTGGCATCCGTCATCGGTGCCGTCGGCATGCGTCTCGAGCCGGCGTTTCTCGCGCAGACCCGAACGCTGCTTGCGGCGGCGAAGGGATCGTCGTTGACTTCCTCCATGTACCGCGACTTGTTGGCGAAGCGTCCGATCGAGGCCGATCAGATCGTGGGTGACCTGCTCGCTCGCGCCCGCGGCGCATCGCTGTCGACGCCGCTGCTCGCCGCCGCTTATACGACTCTTTGCATCTATCAGCGGCGACTGGTTAGTGCGCAATCGCGGAGCAGCGACTAGAATCCTCGCGACAAGAGCAAAAATGCCTGGAGCTTAAGGGGGGACGCTTGACGACCTGTGTACGGAGCAATGAGAGTGCTTCGAGAGTCTCTGCGATCGGCGCGATCCTGTGGATGTTTGCGAGCGGAGCCGCGCTCGCCTATCCACCGACGAGCCCCGCACCGCCCGCGGCCGCTCCACCCGCGTCCGCCGCGGACGCTGGGCCCGATTGGAATTCCATGCCCCAGGACGGCCTGTTCTCCTCCATCACGCAAAATCTTCGAGAGAGCGAGCAAGAAGTGGTGCGCGGGCACTTCGACCTCGGAGAGCCGCCCAACGTACACCGGTACTACTGCCTGGTGAACCCGAAAACCGGCCGGCGAGAGCCCAACGGCGTCTCCGGCCAACCCCTGACGCGACCGGATGGAATGACTGGGATCAAGATCGAGGCGGTGTCCCTGTACACCTGCGCCAGGGCGGAGCAGAAAGGGTTTCTCGTCTCGGCGGGTTACGTGCTGAGCGGTCGCGCGCTGGCGCGCGCCGCGCGCGCCGCCGCTGCCGCGGCAGCGCCCCCGGCAGCCCCGGCGGAATCTGCCGCGGCAACCGGTTCTGCCGCCGCGTCCGCACCTGCCGCCGGGCCCGCGCCCGCGCCAGCCGCCGCGGCCGGGGAGTCTCCTGCCCGTGTCGCCGCGACTCCCGTGCCCGCGCCGACGGTGCGCATGGCGGCCGACCGGATCGATGTGGCCGGGGTCAAGCTCGGGATGTCGCCGGATGCGGTGCGCACCGTGCTCAAGTCCAAGAACTTGCGCCACTACAAGGAGTGGACCGAGACGCTCAGCTTCCTGGGCAGCAACGGCACCAGCCAGCCGATTCCGAACGGACGCTTCGCGAACGTCATCGCGGCCTGGACGCCTTCGGCCTCCGGCGGTGAGGACTTCGAGAGCGACGGCGAGTCGTTCGAAGTCATGTTCACGCCGGTGCCCGGCGAGGAGCGCGCCATGGCCATCGTCCACACGCAAGGCTTCTCGCGCCAAGACGCGATTCACGAGACGGCGCTCGATGACGGCCTGGTCAAGAAATACGGCGGTTATGTCGCTGCCGGCGCACTACCGGAGTCGGTCACCTGGCGCTTTCAGGGCGACGGTAGCGTGCAGGTTGGCGACGCATGCGGGCGGCGCGGCACCTTCGGGGGGCTCGGGGGCCTGAGCGTTGCCAACGCGCCGCGCGAGAATCTCGCGCTGCGCAGGACGCCGCAGGAGCTGCAATCGCAAGTGGAGCGCTGCGGCGATGCGACGGTGACGGCGGATCATTTCACGCCGAACGGCGGCGCGCTGCCGCCGGATCGGCTCGTGACTCGTTTCACCGTGACGGCGTTCAGCCCTGCATTGGGCCTCGAGGGTGCGCGCAAAGCCGCCCAGCTCGTGCAGGCGGCGGGATCCTCGCCCCAGGTTCGGTCAAAGGACAGCAAGGCCCCCGACTTGTAGTAGAGCGCATCCGGAAATGCTGTCGCATCGCTCGGAGCCGGCGCATCAGCAGAGCCGGTCAGGCGCGGCGCACCGTGCTGCGGAGGCTGCGCAAATCCTCGTGCCGGCTGGCAATGTCTGAACGCGGTGCGGCGATGCGCAAGTCGCGCAGTATCTCGAGCGAGCGCAGCAGCACCGGCAGCGGAGGGCCGCTTGCGGTGATGCCTTGCAAGCCCTCATCGTCCAGCGCGGCTGCGGGGGCGGCGATGAAGCGCTGCACCAGCCCGTCGTGATGCTGAGCTGCGTAGCGGCCGAACAGGGCGCATACCTCGAGGTAAGCGGCGGCATTCTGCTGAAACCAGCCGGCCCCGGCGTACTCGCTCGCGAGCGCGAGCAGCTCATCGAGCAAGCTGGTGCGGGTCATGCACTCGCGCAGACGCTGCTGGTCGGCGGGAATCATGAAGAGCATCTTGTCGACCAGGAGCTGCGCGTAGTAGGGGTCGTTCGCGCGGCACACGCCGAGGAGCAGATCAATCTCATTGATGCCGGAAAAATCGCCCGCATTCGCGCCCCGGTATTCCTGGCGCCCCACGCGGTAAGGCTTGTAGTACGGCCGCACGCAGTAGAAGAACCGGTCGACGTCGAGCTCGCGCATCAGCCGGTCGTTGAACCGGATGACCTCGCGCAGCGCCGCCTTCGCCTCCTCGAACAAGACGTCGGCCACCGGACTCGAGACCCCCAGCTGTACGATCCTGCCGAGCGCGTCGGCGGCGCGCTGCAGGCAGAGGATGCCGCGCGTGTTCTCATCGATGAACAGGAACTCGTCGGGGAGCGAGGTGAAGCTCTTGCGGATGCCCGCGCGTGCCCGGTTGTGAGTCGAGAGGTGGGCGGTGGAGAACCGCGGCGCCATGCCGAGCGAGGCGCCGATGTGCAGCGCTAGAGAGGACGCCTCCACGAAGGGCGAGCGCTCCTCGCGCATCGGATTCGTGAGCTCGTGGCGGCGCAGCGCCGCGAGGTACATGCCGACGCTTCCGAGCACCCCGAATGCGCTGTCGAAGCCGTCGCCGGTATTGCCCTCGGCGAGCAGCTGCGCGACGTAGACGCGGCCTTCATCGCGCAGCGCCGTCTTGATGGGGTCGCCGCAGCCGCCGACGGCGGCGCGATCGGATTGTGCGAAATAGAGCTCTTCGAGCTCGGTGTTCATCTCGACGAACGACGTGCGAATCCATTGCTCGAATGCTTCGGCTCGGCTGGCCATTCCGGGAAGTATACGAGTGCGTCCGTATTTGCGCGATTCGCGGGGCTGCGCGATCTTCAGTTGATGGCGATCGACTGGGGTCCGGCGCCCGCGGGAACGGAGACTGGGGCGGCCGGCGTCAGCACGCCCGCATTGATCGTGTACACGAAGACGTTGTTGGTGCCCGCGCACACCACGTAGGCAAAATCGCCGGAAGGATCGATGACCACGTCGACCGGCGAGGTCCCCGATTGAGTCGCTCCGGCAAGGCTCAGCACGCCGGTGCCCGCGATGGAGAATGTCGCCACCTCGTTTGCTTGGGTGACGTCGGCGACGATCAGGGATCCGCCGCTCGGGTCTACGACCAAGGACATCGGCGCCGATTGTGTCGCCAGCGGAGATGCCGAGACCGCCGTCAACGCGCCCGTGGACGAATCGACCGAATACTCGGAAATGGTCGCGGCCACTTGATTCGCTACATAGGCGAAGCCGGTTCCACTGACTGCAATCGAGATCGGGCCGCGGCCGGCCGCGAAGGGGGAACCCGCGACCGCGCTGAGCGAGCCGTTCGCGGAGTCTATGAGCAGGGCGGAGACAGTGCCGCTGCCGTAGTTGGCGATGTACAGGAACTTGCCGCTCGGATCCGTCGTGAGCGAGGTGGGCGCGATGCCGACGGGGAACGGGGAGCCGGAGATTTCGGTCAGCGTGCCGCCCGATGCGGCGATGGCATAGGCGGAGACATCGTTCGACGAGTTATTGGACACATACAGATAACCGCCGGCGGGATCAACGGCGATGCCATAGGGCGTGTCACCGGTGGGAACCGTCGCTACCGGACTCAAGACACCGGTGTCCGAGTCGACGGAGAAAACGCTCAGATCGTTCGATGCGCTGTTCGTGACATACAGGAAGTTGCCGCCGGGACCCACGCTCACGGATTCGGGCCCGCTGCCGGTGGAAACGAAGGGCGAACCGGCGATGGGCGTCAACGCACCGGTGGTGGTATTGACCGTGTAGGCGGATATGTTGTTCGACAGCTTGTTCGCCACGTAGGCGAACCGCGCGCTCTGCCCGCAGCTGACCGTCACGTTCGTGACGTCGGATCCCGCGAGAGTTCCGGAGCCATTGCTGACCGTGCAAACCTGTGCCGGGTTGACCGGCTGCGATTGGATGGTGATGGAATAAGTGGTGCCGTTCGCGACGCGCGGTGCGAACGCGAAGCTGCCATTTGCGGAAATGGCGAGGGAGATGCTCTCGGTGTTGCCCGAGAGATCTCGCAGCACCAGGCCCGAGCCCGACAGACCGGACACCGTGCCTCCGACCGTATAGGTCGTCGAGGACAAGGCCAAATCGGAATCGCATGCCGTAGCAAGACAGGCGGCGATGATACAAGTCAATGCGGCTACTCTCACCGGAGACTCCATCTCGGCGAATCAGATGTGCGGGGCCTACCTGGGAGGCGTTCAGCGAAATCAGCCGCAATTATATATCGCGCGCACGCACCTCGCGCGGCTCTGCGCGCGCATGCTGCTGCGAGATTAAGTCAAAGTCTCCGCCGCGCGGCGACATCCTCGGGAGTCACGCTGCCAGGCTTGCCGCCGAAATGGGCCACGACGTAGTTGGCGAGAGCCGCGATTTCCGTATTCGAATAGGCATCGGCGAATGCGGGCATGAACACGTCGGTGTCGCCGACGCGCATTTTCGCGCCTTCGAGGATTACCTCGGTCACGTTCTTGGCGCTCGGATCGTTCACGGTCCGCGTCCCCTGAAGCGAGGCGTAGGGCGTCTCGCGTCCCGGCCCGTTCCACTGATGACACGCCGCGCACGCGCCCTCGAAGAGAGCGAGTCCCTGGGACTCGCTGCGCAGCTCCTCCGCAGCAGGCAACGTCGCGGTCGATGCGGCGACCGCGGGCGGCTCGGCATCGACGGTGATGGGATGCTTGCCCTCATGAGCTGGCACGGTTCTGAGATAGGCCACCAAGGCGGCCGCATCGCCGGGGTTCAAGAATTGCAGACTGTGCGACACGGCCTCGAGCATGGGACCGCCGGCCGAGGCGTGCGAGGGTGCGTGCCCCGTCGCGAAGTAGGCGAGAATCTGATCGTCCGCCCAGGTGCCGATTCCGTGGCGGGGGTCGGAAGTGATGTTATAGGCGCGCCAGCCCTGCAGTTCCTCGCCCGAAAGCTCGCGGCGGTGCTCGAGCCCGAAGCCCAAGTTGCGCGGCGTGTGGCACTCGCCGCAGTGTCCGAGAGCGGTCGCGAGATAGGCGCCGCTGTTCCATTGCGCGGATTTCGCGGGATCGGCGGCGAACCGGCTGCTCTTGAAGAAGGCGGCATTCCAGAACGCCATGGCCCAGCGCTGATTGAATGGAAACCCGAGCTCGTTCACGTGATTGGGCTGCGCCGCCTGGGGCAGCGTCCAGAGATACGCCTTGATCGCGAGCACATCGTCGCGGCTCAGTTGCGTGTACGAGGTGTACGGGAAGGCCGGATAGAGATGCTGCCCGTCGCGGCGCACGCCCTCGCGCACCGCCCGCACGAACTCGTCGTCGGTGTAGCTCGCGATGCCGTAGGTCGGATCGGAGGTGATGTTGGTCGAATAGATGGTGCCCATGGGAAGCTTGAAAGCGACGCCGCCGGCGAACGGTTTGCCCGTTTCCCCGACCGTATGACAGGCGACGCAATCGGCCGCCTTGGTCAAGTATTCGCCGCGCGCCACGGTCGCGGCGCTCGCCGGCGCGCCGGCGATGGCGGGCGCGCTACCCGCGGAGCGGTCGGTGCGGCTGAGCAGCGCGAGCGCGGCGGCTCCGAGGATCACGAGTACGACGATGACGATGAGCAATCGTTTCATGCCAGTCTCTTTTCCGTGCGGAGGGTGGGCCGCTCGGCGACGACCGACTTGAGCGCCCCGGAATCTTGAACCAGGAGTTTGGGATCGATGGGCAACTCGCGCAGACGTACACCGGTTGCTGCGAATACGGCATTGGCGAGCGCCGGTGCCGCGATGGCGGTGCCGACCTCGCCGAGTCCGCCGGGCGACTCGTTATTTTGGATGCGATACACCTCGACGAGCGGCGCCTCGTTGATCCGCAAAATGCGATAATCGTGAAAGTTGCTCTGCTCGATGGCGCCGTTCTTGAGCGTGATGCCGCTGTAGAGCGCGGCGCTCAGACCGAAGATCACACCGCCTTGAATTTGTGCTTCGACCGAGCTCGGATTGACCGCGATACCGCAATCGAGCGCGGCGACCACGCGGCGTAACCGCACCTCGCCCTGGGGGCTGACCTGTACTTCCACGATCACGCAGACGCGGCTGCCGAAGGGCGATCCCAGCGCAACGCCGCGCCCGACGCGCGCCGGCAGCGCTCCCGAGCCCCAGCCGATTTTGCCGGCGGCCAGATCGAGAAGCGCCAGCGAGCGCGGGTTGTTGCCGAGCAAGGTGCGCCGATAGTCGACCGGATCCTTGCCGGCTGCGTGGGCGAGCTCGTCCATGAAGCTTTCGATCACGAACAGGTTATGCGTAGCACCGACGCCGCGCCACCATCCGATATTGAGACCCGCCGGCATGTCGTGTCGCGCCCAATCGACGTGCAGGTTCGCGATATCGTAGGGTGTATCGGCAGCGCATTCGATGAGATCGTCATCCATGCCGTCCTTGCCCATGGCCGGCGGTGCCCAGCGGGCGAGCACGCTCGCGCCGGTGATGTGATCCTCGTACCACACGGGTCGGCCGTCGGAGCCGAGCACCGCCGAGATGCGGTCGTAGTACATCGGGCGCGGGATGTCGTGCCGAATGTCTTGCTCGCGCGTCCAGATGACCTTGAGCGGATAGCTCACCTGCTTGGCGAACGCTACGGCTTGCTCGACCGAGTCGGCCTCCAGACGCCGCCCGAAACCGCCGCCGATGTAATGATTGTTGACTACGATCTTGCTTTCGGGGAGGCCGGTGACCTTGACGGCGGCGGCAACACAGCGCGTCGGGACCTGCGTTCCCACCCAGATCTCGCACTTGTCGCCGGTCACGTGCACCATCGCGTTGAGCGGCTCCATGGGTGCGTGCGCCAGCAGCGGCAGCTGATACAGGGCCTCGATCGTGCGCCCCGTCGCCGGCTTCTCGCCCTGCTTGCGCCCGAGAATGGCCGGCGCGCTGCGCGAGGCTTGCGCCAGACCCTCCATGAGCTCTGCGGTCGTGAGGTGGGCGTTCGCGCCCGGGTCCCACTCGATGTCGAGCGCATCGAGACCTTGCTTGGCCGCCCAAAAATGCTCGCCGACGACGGCGACCGCGTTGTCGAGCTTGAGCACCTCGACGAAGCCGGGAACCTGGCGTGCGCGCTCATCTTGCACCGACTTCAACTTGCCGCCGAGGGTGGGGCAGCCTCGCACGGTCGCAATTTTCATGCCCGGCGAGCGGGCATCGATGCCGAATTGCGTGGCGCCGACGACCTTGTCCAGCGAATCGACGCGCCGCAGCGGCTTGCCGATCAAGCTGAAAGCTGCGGGATCCTTGAGCGTCACCTTGGCCGGAATAGGCAGTGCGGCCGCGGCCGTCACAAGCGCGCCGTAGGCGAGTTTCCGTCCCGACTTGTCGTGCGATACCACGCCCCGGTGCACCGCGCAGTCGGCGGGATCGACGTGCCAGCGGTTCGCTGCGGCAGTGACGAGCATGGTGCGTGCGATCGCGGCCGCTTCGCGCAGCACGCCCCACTGGGTACGGATACTGGTCGAGCCGCCCGTGGCCTGTCCGCCGAGCGCCGGGATGCCGTAGAGCTCGTCGCTCGGCGGCGCATGCTCGATCTTTATCTGATCCATGCCGATGTCGAGCTCTTCGGCCAACAACGCACACGCGCCGGTATAGATTCCCTGGCCCATCTCGACCTGAGGCATGACCAGACGGACCGGTCCTTCGGCGTCGATCCGGATGAAGGCGTTCGGGGCGAATGCGGGGTGGCCGTCGGCGAGCGCCATTGCGCGGTCGCCGGGCTGCGGCCGCGCGCTCATGAAGGCCTGGGCCTTGCCGGCCCCGAGCCAAACGAAGGCGAGCGAGAATCCGCTGAGCTTCAGGGCCTTGCGTCGCCCGAGATCGACGGCGCCGGAGCTCATGGGATACCCGCGCCGATCGTCTGCGGCCCCTGCGGCTTGCCGCTGGCGGCTTGCTTGATGGCCGCACGGATGCGCACATAGGTTCCGCAACGGCAGATGTTGCCCGACATCGCGGCATCGATCTCCTGGTCCGTGGGATTCGGCGTGTGCGCGAGCAGCGCGGACGCGGACATGATCTGTCCCGACTGGCAATAACCGCACTGCACGACGTCCACGTCGAGCCACGCTTGTTGGATGGCCTTGCCGGCGGGTGTGCTGCCGACGCCCTCGATGGTGAGGATGGGTCTATCACCGATGTTGCCCACGGGCAGTACGCAAGACCGTACGGGCTCGCCCGCCAACTGCACGGTGCATGCCCCGCACTGTGCGATGCCACAGCCGAATTTGGTTCCCATGAGCCCGACGATGTCCCGCAGCACCCATAGCAACGGCATGTCGGCAGGCGCGTCAACGGAATGCTGCTCGCCATTCACCGTCAGTTGAAACATTTTTCTGTCTCCGGTCACCCGGCGAGGGCGAGGTACGCGCAATTCTGCGCCAAGCTCGGCAAAATGCGAAGGGGGTGTCCCGCGTCGTGCGCCCAGGCATGGCATGATGCGCCGTCATGGACGTCGCACCCGACCCTCTGGCGGTCTCCGCCGTGCCGCGCGCGCCGCAACGGTCCTCGAGCCGTGTCGCTCACGTCGATGCCCCGGACCTGCGGTGGTTCGTGTTCGCACTCTTCTTCATCTTCGGCGGCATCACCAGCTTGAACGATGTGGTCATCCCCAAGCTCAAGGGGTTGTTCACGCTCACCAACGGTGAAGTCATGCTGGTGCAATCGGCGTTCTTTGCGGCGTATTTCATGTTCTCCATCCCCGCGGCGGTGCTGGTGAGACGCGTGGGGTACATGCGCGGGGCGGTTATCGGTCTTTTGCTCATGGCCGCCGGGTGCCTTTTGTTCGTGCCCGCATCGGCGGCCAGCCTGTTCGCGGCGTTTCTCGCCGCGCTGTTCGTGCTCGCCGCGGGCATCACGGTCATTCAAGTGGTCGCGAACCCACTCATCTCGCTGCTCGGGCCGCCCGCGACCGCCCACAGCCGGCTCACGTTCGCGCAGGCATTCAACTCGCTCGGCACCACGATTTTTCCCTATGTGGGATCGGTGCTCATCCTGGGTTCGATCTCGAACATCGACTCCAGCCGGCTGCCCGAGGCCGCCCGGGCGGTTTTCAGGATGCATGAAAGCCATCTCATCGTGCGGGTGTACCTCGGGCTCGCGGCCGCGATCCTCGTGGTCGCGGCGGTGGTGTGGACGCGCCGCCGGCGCCTGCAGGAGATTCCGGACGAGGACCCTTCGGCCCTGGGCCATCCGCGGGCGTTGCTGCGCCGGCCGCGGTTCGCGTTCGGTGTGCTTTGCATCTTTCTGTATGTGGGGGCCGAGGTGTCGATCGGCTCGCTGATCGTCTTCTACCTCGAACAACAGAGCGTCCTCGGCTTGAGCGCCGTCGACGCCGGCAAGCACGTCCCTTTCTATTGGGGCGGCGCCATGGTGGGGCGCTTCATCGGCGCTTATCTGCTGCGGCTGGTCTCTCCGGGCAAGGTGCTCGCCTGCAACGCGGCTGCGGTGCTCGTCTTGCTGTTCACCTCGGCGCACACCAGCGGGCTCGTTGCGGCGTGGTCGCTGCTTGCCGTGGGGCTCTTCAATTCAATCATGTTTCCCACTATTTTCTCGCTGGCGAGCGAGGGATTGGGGCCGCGCGCCAAACAGGGCTCGGGTCTCCTCAGCATGGCCATTGTGGGCGGTGCAATCGTGCCGTTCATCGCGGGACACCTCGCGGATTGGCGCGGACTGCAATTCGCGCTCGTGGCCCCGGCGGTGTGCTATGTGGGCATCCTAAGCTACGGTGTGTATGCGCGCCGCGCTGCGGCGGACGCCTAGTGCGGGCTGCGGCCATGCCAGAAATACATGTCGCTATAGAAAGGTGTAATTTGTAAGATCGAGGCTGCACCCCAGATCGGGGAGCAGTCTTGAGCGAGGGAGTGCGACAGCCAGGAAGCGCGGCGCTCGAGACGCGGGCCGGTGTTCGCCACCCGAGAACTAACGATCAAAGGAAGGGGGTCGAGTGTCCGGAAAGATTCATAGGTCCGTCGCGGCCCCAATGGTATTGACGGCGTTCATCGCCGGCTGCGGCCTCGCCGGCTGCGGACGGTCCGGCGGTGCTGCGCAGGGACCGCCCCCGCCGCCGCAAGTGAGCGTCGCCGCGGTCGTCGAGAAGCGCGTCAAGGACTGGGATGAGTTCACCGGCCGATTTCAGGCGGTGGAGACGGTGGAGATCCGTCCGCGCGTTTCGGGATATATCGACAAGGTCGCCTTCAAGGAGGGCGGCCTGGTCAAACAGGGCGATCTCTTGTTCGTCATCGATCCGCGGCCCTACCAAGCCGACTACGATCGCGCTGCGGCCGATCTCAAGCGCTACAAGACCGCACTCGAGCTCGCGCGCATCGAATCGACCCGCGTGCAGCGATTGCGCGAAAGCGGCGCGGTTTCGCAGGAGGAGCTCGATGAGCGCACCAGCACGGTGGCGCAGGCCGAAGCCAACGTGGCGAACGCGCAGGCAGCGCTCGAATTCGCCAGCCTCAATCTGGGGTGGACGCGCGTCACGAGCCCCATCACCGGACGCGTGAGCCGCGCGGAGATCACACGCGGCAACCTCGTCACGGGCGGCAACAACGGCGGGACATTGCTCTCGTCGGTGGTGTCGATGGATCCGATTTACCTCTATTTCGACGGCGACGAGCAAGCCTATCTGCGCTACACGCAGATGGCGCGCTCGGGCGAGCGGACCAGCTCGCGCGATGCGCCGAATCCGGTGCACATCGGCCTTGCCAACGAGGAGGGCTTTCCGCACTCGGGCACGATGGATTTTGTCGACAACCAACTCAATCCGCAGACCGGGACCATCAGGGCGCGCGCCGTCTTCGAAAACAAGAACGGCGTCTTTACGCCCGGGCTATTCGCCCGCGTGCAGCTCGTGGGCAGCGACGACTACGACGCGATCCTGATCGACGATCGCGCAGTCAACACCGATCAGAGCCAGAAATACGTGCTTCTGCTCGGACCCGACAACAAAATCGAGTATCGCAAGATCAAGCTCGGACGAGTGATCGACGGTTTGCGCATCGTGCGCGAGGGCCTGAAGCCGGGCGATGTCATCGTCGTCAACGGCGCGCAGCGCGTGCATCCCGGCGTCACCGTGACGCCGCAGCGGGTGACGATGGGCGGCGACCTGCCGGCGCCGGGCGTGTCGTAGCAACGTCATGAACATTTCCTCGTTCTTCATCGAGCGTCCGATTTTTGCGTCGGTGCTCGCGATCCTCATCACGGTCGCGGGTCTGTTGTCGATACCCGCGCTTCCCATCAGCGAGTATCCCGAGATCGTGCCCCCGACCGTCGTCGTGAGCGGGCAGTATCCGGGCGCCTCGCCCAAGACCATCGCGGAGACCGTGATCACGCCGCTCGAGCAGCAGATCAACGGCGTCGAGAACGCGATCTACACCAACTCCACCGCGACTCCGGACGGCAGCTTCTCGATCACGGTGACGTTCCGGCTGGGCACCAATCTCGACATCGCGCAGGTGCAGACGCAAAATCGCGTCTCGCAGGCCGAGCCGCGCCTGCCGGACGTGGTGCGCCAAGTCGGCCTGGTGACGCAAAAGCGCTCTCCCGATCTCACCATGGTGGTGTTCTTGCGCTCCGCCGACGGGCGCTACGATTCGCTATACCTGCGCAACTACGCCGTCATTCAGATCAGGGACGTGCTCGCGCGCCTGCAGGGCGCGGGTGACGTCGAGGTGTTCGGCTCGGGCGACTACGCCATGCGGCTATGGCTCGATCCTGCCAAGCTTGCCGCTCGCAGCATCGACGCAGACGAGGTGCTGGCCGCCGTACGCGAGCAGAACGTGCAAGTCGCGGCCGGCCAGATCGGCGGCCAGCCGGCGCTGCCGGGGACGCAGTTCCAGTACATAGTCAATGCGCAGGGCCGTCTGCAGACCGAGCAAGAGTTCGAAAACATCGTCATCAAGAACGGTGCGAACGGCGAAACGACCTATTTGCGCGACGTCGCCCGGCTCGAGCTCGGTCCGGAGACCTACGCCCTGCGCAGCATGCTCGACGGCAAACCGGCGGTGGCAATCCCGGTGTTCCAGCTGCCGGGCGCGAACGCGCTCGACCTGTCGACCGCGGTGCGCGCCACCATGAAGGATCTTGCCAAGAACTTTCCCGAGGGCGTGAGCTACGAGATCGACTACGATCCGACGGTATTCGTGCGCAGCTCCATCCACGCCGTCGTGCACACCCTGTTCGAGGCGGTTATGCTGGTGGTGCTGGTGGTGGTCGTGTTCCTGCAGACTTGGCGCGCCAGCGTCATTCCCTTGGTCGCCGTGCCCGTCGCGATCATCGGCACCATGGCGGCGTTGCTGCTCGCGGGATTTTCCGTCAACTCCCTGACCTTGTTCGGCCTCGTGCTCGCGACCGGCATCGTAGTCGACGATGCCATCGTGGTTGTGGAGAACATCGAGCGTAAGATCGAGGACGGCTTGAACCCGCGAGCCGCGGCGCACGCGGCCATGGCCGAGGTCACCCGTCCGATCATTTCCATCATGCTGGTGCTGTGCGCGGTGTTCATCCCGGTCGCCTTCGTGAGCGGGCTCACCGGCCAGTTCTACCGTCAGTTCGGCATCACGATCGCCGCCAGCACCATCATCTCGACGTTCAACTCCTTGACACTCTCGCCCGCGCTGGCGGCGCTCCTCTTGAAGCCGCGCAACGCGCCGCCGGATGCCTTCCAGCGCGGCATCAACAAAGTGCTGGGGTGGTTCTTCGGCCGGTTCAACCGCGTGTTCGAGCGCGCGTCGGAGCGCTACGGCCATGGCGTATCGCGTCTCACCGCGCTGCGCGGCCTCGTGCTCGCGGTGTTCGCGGTGCTGCTGGTGTGCACGTGGGGTGTGTTCCATGTGGTTCCCGGCGGCTTCATTCCGTCGCAGGACAAGCAATATCTGGTCGGCATCGTGCAGCTGCCCGATGCGGCCTCGCTGGATCGAACCGAGAGCGTGGTGAAGCAGATCTCGGAGATCGCCGACCACACGCCCGGCGTCGATCACACCATCGGCTTCTCGGGCCTTTCCGTGCAAGGCTTCGTGAACCTGAGCAACGCGGCCGTATGCTTCTTCCCCTTGAAGCCGTTCGAGGAGCGCACGACCAAGAATCTGTCCGCCGGCGCCATCGCGGCCGCGCTCAACAAGAAGTTCGGCGCCATTCAGGATGCCGTGATTTTCGCCGTGCCGCCGCCGCCCGTGCAGGGTCTCGGCAACACGGGCGGATTCAAGCTGTTCATTCAGGATCGGGGCGCACACGGCTACGACGAGCTTGCCCGGGTCACCAACGAGGTCATGAGCAAGGCGCGCGAGCAGCATGAGCTCAACCCCTACGCGACGTACACGACCTTCCAGAACAGCGTTCCGCAGCTATATGCCGACGTCGACCGCGTGAAGGCGAAGCAGCAATCGGTGCCGCTGTCGAGCGTATTCGACACGCTGCAGACCTACCTCGGCTCGACCTACGTGAATGACTTCAACCGCTTCGGACGCACCTATCGTGTGTACGCGCAGGCCGAGCCGCAGTTTCGCGCTCAGCCCGAGGACATCGCGAACCTGAAGATGCGCAACCTCCATGGCGACATGGTGCCCATGGGTGCGGTGGCGGACGTGCGCTTCGAATCGGGACCCGATCGGGTCTCACACTACAACGTCTATCTGGCGGCCGACGTCAACAGTCAAGGCGCCCCGGGTGTCTCCTCCGGTCAAGCCACCGCCGCAATCGAGCGGGTTCTCAAGGACACGCTGCCGAACGGCTTCGGCTACGAATGGACCGATCTCACGTACCAGCAAAAGACGGCCGGCAATACGGCGCTTATCGTGTTTCCGATCTGCGTCATGCTGGTGTTCCTGATTCTCTCGGCGCAGTACGAGAGCTGGGCGCTGCCGCTCGCCGTGATCCTCATCGTCCCCATGTGTTTGCTCTCCGCCATGGTGGGGGTGTGGCTCAAGGGATCGGATAACAATGTGCTCACGCAGATCGGCTTCATCGTGCTCGTCGGTCTTGCCTGCAAGAACGCGATATTGATCGTGGAGTTTGCGCGCGAGCGCGTCGTGGCCGGATTGAGCCCGGTGGATGCGGCCGTGGAGGCGTGCCGGCTCAGGCTCCGGCCGATTCTCATGACCTCGTTCGCCTTCATCATGGGCGTGATTCCCCTGGTCATTGCCGCGGGCGCGGGCAGCGAAATGCGGCAGGCGATCGGCATCGCGGTGTTTGCCGGCATGCTGGGGGTGACTTCGTTCGGCCTGTTCCTGACACCGGTGTTCTTCGTGACCATAGAGCTCTTTCTGGCGCGTCATTGGCCTTCCGGCGTGGAAAGGCATCTCGGCCACGCTGCGGTCGAGACCGAGGAGCCGCACCGTGCGTGAAGCAAGAGGGTACGCGGCCGCGATTGCGATCTTCGTCGCTGCGCTGCTGGCAGGGTGCGGTGCGCTGCTGGCAGGGTGCGCCGTGGGCCCCAACTATCACCGGCCGCACGAGACCGTGGATTCGAACTTCGTGAACGCGTCGGAACCCGGCCTCGCCGAAGGCGATCCCGAGGAACGCTACTGGACCAGCTTCGGCGATCCCATGCTCACGCAACTCGTCGAGGACGCGGTCGTGCACAACACGGACTTGCAGGCGGCCACGGCGAATCTGCAGGCGGCCCGGGCGGCACGCCGCCTCGCGGGCTTCGATCAGTTTCCGACGGTCACCGCGACGGCGGAATACGCGAAGGTGCTCGAGTCGGGCCAGGAACTGCCGGGCTACACGTTCAATCAGCGCGAGTTCGATACCGCGCAAGCCGGGTTCGACGGACTGTGGGAGCTCGATCTGTTCGGCCGGGTCCGGCGCAACGTCGAGGCGGCGCGCGCGGATGTGGGCGCCAGCGAGGCAACGCTGCGCGATGCCCGAGTGAGCGTCATCGCCGAGGTCGCGCGCGACTACTTCATTTTGCGGGGCCTGCAAGATCAGCTCTCCCTCACGCACCGCAATGCCGACAATCAGGCGGCTACCGTGAAGCTCACCTACACGCGCCTCGAGGCGGGCCGCGGCAATGAGCTCGATACCTCGCGCGCCGTGGCGGAATATCAAACCACGCTGTCGACGATTCCCACGCTCGAGGCATCCATCGCCACAACCGTTTATCGCATCAGCGTGCTCACCGGCCGCGCGCCGACGGCGCTGCGTGAGCAGCTGTCCGCCGCCGCACCGATGCCGGCGCTGCCCGCCTTCAGCGCAATCGGCACGCCGCAGCGGCTGTTGCGCCGGCGGCCCGATGTGCGGGTGGCGGAGCGGCAGCTCGCGGCCGCCACCGCGCGCGTCGGCGTCGCCATGGGGGATCTGTTTCCGAAGGTCACGCTGGTGGGAGAGGTGGGATACTCGGCCGCGTCCTTCGGCCAATTCGGCCAGAGCCAGTCGCGGTTCTTTCAGGCCGGCCCGAGCATCTCGTGGGCGGCATTCGACATGGGGCGCGTGCTCGCGCGAATCGGCGAGTCCCGAGCGCTAACCGATGCGGCGGTCGCGAGCTACCAGAGTGCCGTGCTGAACGCTCTTGCGGATGCCGAAGGAACCATGATCACCTACGGCCGCTCCCAGAGCCGCCGGCAGGCTCTGCAGATCGCGGCGGCTGCGAGCGACAAGGCGGCCGATCTTGCGGAGCAGCGCTTCGAAGGCGGATTGATCGATTTTCTCGAGGTGCTCGATGCACAGCGCACGGCGTTGAGCGCCGAGCTGCTCCTCTCGCAGAGCCGCACCGATTCGGCGACCGCGCTCATCGCCGTCTACAAGGCGCTGGGGGCAGGCTGGGCGATCCCCGAGTCGAGCGCGCCCGTCGCAACGAACCGCTGAAGACCGCTTGCAGCGGCCTCGAGGCCGCTTACAACCTCTGGTTATGAGCCTATAACACATGTGAACTGGCGGGGCCCGTCGCGCAGGCTATGATCATGAAATGAGCGCAGGATTGAAAGCGACGCTTAAGCGCTGGTTCGGGGCCGCCGGGGAGTCCGTCGAGGAGTGCGCGCTCGACGACATCAACCGCGGGTTCGCCTCTTTATCGGCGCCGCAGCGCATCGAGCAGGCGGCGGAGCTCTTGCCGGCCGAGTACGTGCTCACCTCGAGCTTCGGTGCGCAGGCGGCCGTCATGCTGCATTTGACGAACACGGTGATTCCCAGCATTCCGGTGATACTCATCGACACCGGCTATCTGTTCCCGGAGACCTACCAATTCATCGATGAGCTCACCGGCCGGCTGAATCTCAACTTGAAGGTGTTCCGTTCCGACGCCTCGCCGGCATGGCAGGAGTCGCGCTTCGGCAAGCTCTGGAATCAGGGCCTGACCGGCATCGAGAAATACAATCGATTGAACAAGCAGGAGCCTCTGGATCACGCCTTGGGAGCACTCGGCGCCGAGACCTGGTTCGCGGGCTTGCGGCGCGATCAGGCGCACACGCGCGCCCACATCGTGCCGCTCGAGCGCAAACGTGGGCGATACAAGGTGCATCCGATATTCGACTGGACGGACCGCGACGTCGGGGAGTATCTCGAAAAGCATGGGCTGCCTTACCACCCCTTGTGGGAAAAGGGGTACCCCTCCATCGGCGATTGGCACACGACTCGCTCGCTCGCCGAGGTGGACCGGGTCGAGGATCTGCGCTTCTTCGGCCTGAAGCGCGAGTGCGGCTTGCACGAGGGCTGAGGCGGCGCGGCTCGGCTCGCCGCGGCCCGCTCAGGCCGCAAACAGCAAGCGCTCGCTGACCACTGCGAGCATGAGGGCGATGAGCGTGCGCGTGAACGCGGCGGGCAGACGGATGGTCAGCCGCGATGCGAGCAATATTCCCGGAATCGAGCCCACCAGCAGGCACGCAAGCACACGCAGATCGGGGTGCCCCAGCAGGGCGTGGCCTGCGGCGGCGATGGCGGTCATCGGCAGTGCATGGGCGATGTCGGTTGCCACCAGCCGTTCCGGCGTGAGCCGCAGGGGATAAAGAGCCAATATCGCGACGACACCGAGCGCGCCGGCGCCCACGGAAGTCAAACCGACGCCCGCGCCGAGCAGCGCGCCGGCAGCCACCGTGAACGACAACTTGTGGCGCTGGGTGCGGTCGAGCCACGCCGCGGTGATCGAGAGGCCGAGACGCCGCAGCCACGGCTGCAACAGCAACGCGAGCGCCGCGACGGCAAGGATAACCGACAGGCAGCGCGAAACCACCGCATCCAGCGCGAGCGGAGTTCGGTGCGACATCCAGAGCCAGGCGAGGACCGCGGTGCAGGCGGGGACACTGCCGAGCGCAAGTCGCCCGACGATGCGCCAGTCGACCCGCCGGCTGAAACCCGACGAGGCGGTCGCCGCGAGCTTCGTGGTCGCCGAGAACAGCAGGTCCGTTCCCACCGCCACCGCGGGTGGCTGGCCGAAGCCGAGCACGAGCAGCGGTGTCATCAAAGAGCCTCCCCCGACGCCGGTCAGCCCGATGAGCAGGCCCACCGACCCTCCGCACAAGACATAGAGAAGAGGTTGTGGATTCATGCAGCAGGGCATCATCCCGAGGCGCCCGCCGCTTGTCCTCTGCTTGCGCGGCATAAGCTTGTGCGCATCGCGCATCGCCCGCACCGCCGGCCCATCTATTCTGCTTAAATAATACTCCGTAAGTAATTGTAATATAAACGATATGATTATCACGGCGCCGAATCGGGCCGCGCCCAATTGCGCGGCGCCCCATTGCGCGAGGTGCAGCGTCTGCGGAGCGAACGCCGGGCGGTGCGCTGCGCGTGAGGCGCCGCGCCGGATGTCAGTGTGCGCCTACCGGGCGTGCTGCTTTTTTTGCATTGCGCGCGCGCGGCTTGCGCCCGTAGCGTACCCGCTGTCAGGCTTTCAAGGAGTAGTACCCTATGACGAGCAGCACTCCCAAGGTGCCTCCGAGCGACCGAGGACCGAGTCACACGGACAAGCACCCGGACAAGAACGAAAGAAAAGCGATTCACGAGAGTCTGAAACCAACCGCGTCGAAACCGGGAGGATTTCAGAACGACCCCGATGATCCAACCAATCCCAATGAGGCCATCGAAAGACACCGAAGAAAACTGCGGCCCTGACGTTCCGCTGCGGGAAAAGCTCCGGGACATCGGCGGGATCTTCGTCAAGTCCGCGACTGCATGGATGGATCACAGCGCCTCGAGCATGGGCGCGGCCCTGGCTTTCTACACGCTGTTCTCGGTGGCGCCGATCTTGATCATCGCGCTTTCGCTGGCCGGCTACTTTTTCGGGGCGCACACGGCGGAGACCGAGCTGCTCGCGCAGCTGCGCGATCTCACCGGTAACGCGGGCGCCGACGCATTGAAGAGCGTCCTCGCGAGCGCTCAATCCAGCGACAAGAAAGGGATGGCGGCCGTGGTTGGCGTCGTGACCTTGATCATCGGCGCGACCAGCGTCTTCGGTGAGCTGCAGCACTCGCTCGATGTGGTCTGGAGCTCGACCCGCAAGCCTGATTCGGGCTGGTGGGGAATGGTTCGGCAGCGCCTGCTATCCTTCGGCATGGTTCTCGGGGTGGGATTCTTGCTGCTGGTCTCGCTCATCGCGAGCGCCGTGCTTGCAGGCTTCGGCAGCTGGATGCAGGAGCGCCTGCCCGGATTCGCGATCACCTTGCCGATTCTGGACGTGATCCTCAGCTTCGCAATGACCGTGCTGTTGTTCGCGATGATCTACAAATACGTGCCCCGCGAGACCATCGCGTGGCGCGATGTGTGGGTGGGCGCCGCGGTGACGGCTTTTCTGTTCACCGTGGGCAAGTCGCTCATCGGACTGTATCTCGGCCGCAGCTCCTTCAGCGGCGCATACGGCGCCGCGGGCTCGCTCGTCGTGCTGCTCATGTGGGTGTACTACTCGGCGCAGATTTTTCTGTTGGGCGCCGAATTCACCCGCGCGTTCGCGTATTCGCGCGGCTCGCACGTGTCGCCATTGGGAGCGCTGAATGCCGCTGCCGATTGAGCGGTACGCGCTCATCGGCGATTGCCACACGGCGGCGCTGGTGGGGTCGGACGGCTCGATCGATTGGCTCTGCGTTCCGCGGTTCGACTCGGGCGCTTGCTTCGCGGCGTTACTTGGCGGCCCCGAGCATGGACGCTGGCGCATCGGCCCCAGCGGCAAGATCACCGCCGTGCGCCGCAAGTACCGGGGAGGGACTCTGATTCTCGAGACGGAGTTCGAGACCGCCGAGGGACGTGCGCGGCTCACCGACTTCATGCCGGCCTCCCGGACTCGTTTCGATGTGGTGCGCATCGTCGAGGGTCTAAGCGGCCGGGTCGCCATGAGCCTGGAGCTCATCGTGCGATTCGACTACGGCTCGATCGTTCCGTGGGTGCGCCGCTGCGGGGACGTCCTGCTCATGACTGCGGGGCCCGACACCCTCGAGCTGACCGGCTCGATCGCGGTGGAGGGCAAGGACATGAAGACCGTGGCCGAGTTCAGCATCGGCGCCGGCGAGCGTCAGTGGCTCACGCTCAACTACCGCTACTCGCACGTCGATACCTTGCCGCCGGTCGATCCCTTCCAGGAGCTCGAAGAGGCCGACAAGCTCTGGCACAAGTGGTCGGGGCGCAGCAGCCTGCACCCGCGCTGGCAAGAACCGGTCGAGCGCTCGTTGATCACTCTCAAGGCGCTGCAGTACCGGCCGAGCGGCGGCATCATCGCGTCCCCCACCACCTCGCTCCCCGAAAAACTGGGCGGTGTGCGCAACTGGGACTATCGATTCTGCTGGTTGCGCGATGCCGCCTTCGCCTTGAATGCCTTGCTGCTGGCAGGCTACATCGAGGAAGCCACGCAATGGCGCGAGTGGCTGCTGCGGGCGGTGGCCGGATCGGCCAAGGATCTGCAAATTCTGTACGGCATCACGGGAGTCCGCCGCCTCGACGAATACGAGATCTCCTGGCTGCCGGGCTATCAGGGCGCAGCCCCCGTGCGCGTGGGCAATGCGGCCTCCAAGCAGTGCCAGCTCGACGTGTACGGCGAGGTGATGGACACCTTGCACCTCGCGCGGGTCTCCGGTCTCGATCCCGAGCCTGCGGCGTGGGATCTGCAGGTGGCGCTGATCGAGTTCCTCGAATCTCATTGGCAGTCTCCCGACGAGGGCATCTGGGAAGTACGCGGCCCGCGACAACACTTCACGCACTCGAAGGTCATGGCCTGGGTGGCCTTCGATCGCGTCATCAAGGACGCCGAGCGCGACGGGCTCGCTGCGCCGCTCGAGCAATGGAAGCGCACACGCGATGCGATTCATGCGGAAGTCTGCGCACGGGGATTCGATGCGAAGCGCGGCGCCTTCGTCCAGTCGTATGAATCGCCCTACCTGGATGCCAGTCTTTTGTTGTTGGTGCAGGTGGGCTTCCTGCCGCCCGAGGATGCGCGCGTGTGCGGCACCATCGCGGCGATCGAGCGCGAGCTGATTGTCGAGGGGCTGGTGATGCGATACTCCACCGACACGGGCGTGGATGCGTTGCCGGCGGGCGAGGGCGCATTCCTGCCGTGCTCGTTCTGGCTCGCGGATGCCTACGCGCTGACGGGTCGGCGCCCGGAAGCCGAGGCGTTATTCGAGCGATTGCTCGCCCTGCGCAACGATGTCGGCTTGCTCGCCGAGGAGTACGACCCGCGCAGCAGGCGCATGCTCGGCAATTTTCCACAGGCTCTGACGCACATGGCGCTCGTCAATACCGCACGATTGCTGTCGATGCCGGAGGCCGAGGCGAAGTCGGCGGTCCGACAAGGCGAGCGGCCCGCCGCGGCCGCCGTCGAGCCTGCCGTCGCGGGTGCTGCCGGGGATCACGCCCCGGGCTGAAGCGCGCAAAGGCGCCGTTCCCCCGCGCGAAGGATTCCTTTAAACTTCGACCCCTGCAATCAAAGCGGTCATGGCAATCGGCTCGAGTCTCCACCGATAGGATTACAACGATGCAACACAAAAAAATCTCTCGTCGTGCGATGGTCAAGAGCGGCCTCATTGCGGGTGCGCTGGTTCCGGCCATTGGACTCCTAGGTAGCGCGGCCCGCGCTCAGGCGCCTACGCCTCTGGATCCGAACGATCCCACCGCGAAGTCGCTCAGCTTCGTAACCGATGCGAGCAAGGTCGATGCCGCGGCGAATCCGACCTACAAGGCCGGTCAGCGCTGCGGCACGTGTGCGCAGTACACGGGTAAGGCCGGCTCGACGAGCGGCGGCTGCAACATCTTCGTCGGACACACCGTACCGGCGGGCGGGTGGTGCAAAGTGTGGGCGCCGAAGTCCTGAGTTGAGCGCAGAGCGGGCGATCGCATCGCTCCATCAGACCGTGCGCGACGTCTGCCTGTGGCTTCCCGAGGCGGAGGAATTTCTATCGCACGGCTCGCCCAATTTTCGGGTCGCCGGCAAGACGTTCGCGACGTACACCGTCAATCATCACGGCGACGGGCGCGTCGCGCTGTGGCTGCCTGCCCCTCCAGGGGCGCAGGAGCATCACCTGCGTGCCTCTCCGGCACACTTTTTCGTGCCTCCGTACGTCGGTGTGCGCGGCTGGCTAGGCGTGCACCTCGATCGAGGTCTGGCGTGGAAGCGCGTGGCCGAGCTGGTCCGCGAGGCCTATCTGCACGTGGCGCCGCGGCGTCTGCAGGCGAGCGTGGGCGCGATCCCATCGATCGCCGCCCCTGGAAAGATGCCGGCACTGCGCGACATCGATCCGTTCCAGTCGCGGCGCGGGAAGGCCGTTCTCGGAGTCCTACGGGGCACGTGCCTCGAGCTGCCCGAAACGAGCGAGGGCAGCCAGTTCGGCCATCCGGTGTGGAAGGTGGGAGTGCGCTCGTTCGCCATTGCGCGCTATGAAGGCGCGACGCTGACTGCGTGCTTTTGGGTGGGCGCATCCCAGCAAGGCCTGTTGACCGCCGATCCGCGCTTTCGCATTCCGCCCTACTTCGGTCACCGCGGCTGGATCGCACTCGACGTGAGCGAGCATTGCGATCGGTCCGAGATCGCGGCACTCGCGCTGCAAAGCTATCGGCACTTCGCGCTTAAGCGCATGCTCAAGGCGCTCGACGGCGCCCTGGCCCAGGGCGGCTAATGGCGAGTTTCGTCCTGGTACACGGCGGCGGCCACGGTGGATGGTGCTGGTCGCGCGTGGCGGCGCTCCTGCGAGCGGCGGGGCACGAGGTCTACACACCGACCTTGACCGGTCTCGGCGAGCGATCGCATTTGGCGAGTCCCGGCACCAACCTGGACACGCACATCGCCGATGTGGTCGGAGTGCTCAAGTTCGAGGATCTCACGAACGCCATTCTGGTCGGACACAGTTACGGCGGCATGGTGATCACGGGGGCGGCGGACCGCGCGCTGTCGCGCGTGGGCCACCTCGTCTTTCTCGATGCCTCTCATCCTCGAGACGGAGAATCCCTGGCGAGCGAATCCCCGGCACTGATGGAATTTGCGCGCAAGTCATCCCGCGTGGTCAACGGTGTCGAGCTCGCGTTGTGGCCGAGTGCGGAGATCGTGGACATCATGGGAGTGGTGAGCCCGGAAGATGTCGCATGGCTGGCGGGGAAACTCACGCCGCACCCCTGGAAATGTTTCGAGCAGCCGTTGCGATTGGCGAACGAGCCCGCGGTGAGGCGCATCCCGTTCACCAACATCAACGCCTCGTGGTCGTTCAAAGTGCGCCCGCCCGAATCCGCACGACGGGCCTCGGAGGGGGATCGCGTGTGGGAGATCGATGCCGGTCATGACCTCATGATCACCGAGCCGAAGGCAGTGGCGGAGATGCTGTTGCGGGTCGCTGCACTACTGAAAGGCTAAACGATGCATCCTACATACCCGCGCATCTTCAGCCCCATCAAGCTCGGCCCCATTCTGCTACCGAACCGCTTCTATATGTCGCCGCATTCTGTGCCGATGACGGTGGGCACGAAGCCCTCGGACGACTTCATCCATTACTACGTGGCGCGCGTCAAAGGCGGCTGCGGCCTGGTCATGCTGGCGGCGACGTTGCATGGCCGCGCCAGGATCTTCCAGCCTTCTCCGCATCCCAGGGAGAACATCGCTGCGTTCCGTGCCCTCGCGGACGCCGTGCACGCGGCGGGCGGGAGAATTTTTGCGGAACCGTACTACCAATGGGCCGTTTCCGGGCAATGGCAGCCCTTGAGCCCGCCGGCGCCTGCCTTCGGCCCCTCACCGGTGCAGTACCGCAGTCATGAAAAGGGCTTCGTCACCCGCGAGATCACCCGGCGCGAGATCGGCATCATGCAGGGCGCATTGCGCCAATCGATCGAGCACCTGCGCGAGGCGGGCTTCGACGGCGTCATGGTCCACTGCGCGCACGGGGCGCTGGCGGAGCAGTTCCTATCGCCCTATTTCAACCGCCGCACCGATGAATACGGCGGGCCGTTGGAGAACCGCATGCGATTCCTCATCGAGTCGCTGCAAGTGGCCCGGGAAGCGGCCGGCGATCGGATGGCCGTGGGAATGCGCTTCAATTGCGACGAGCTGCTTTCAGGCGGGTATGACTCGACGGAAGCCTACCGAGTCCTGGAGTCGATATCGCAGGCGGGGTTGATCGACTACGCCGATCTCGACGTGGCCACCGAGCCACAGCAGTATTACATCGGCATGCCCTCGGTGTTCATGGAGCCGCATCTCTACCGTCCTTACGTAGAGGCCGTGCGCGGCGCGGCAGGAAAGATCCCGGTGCTCAGCGTGCTCGGACGAATGACTTCGATCGCCGATGCCGAAGCGATGATCGCCGCCGGCGTTTGCGACATGGTGGGTGCGGCGCGCGGGCTCATTGCCGAACCTGATCTGGTACGAAACGCCTTCGAGGGGAAAGAGGAGCAGAGCCGCACTTGCATTGCCTGCAATTGGTGCATGGCGGGCATTCCCGACGGCTCGGCCGGCTGCGCCATCAATCCGGTGAGCTATCGCGAACGCCTCTGGGGAGCGGATGCGCCGGCGCCCGCGCGGCGCAGATCGAAAGTCATCGTGGTAGGCGCCGGCCCCGGCGGGCTCGAGGCAGCGCGTACCAGCGCGTTGCGGGGCCACGACGTTACCTTGATCGAGGCGCGGACCCGGGTGGGCGGCGCCTTTGCGCTGTGGGCGGGGTTGCCCGGTCGGTCGGCGTATCAGCTCGCGATCGATTGGTGGGAGCGTGAGCTCGAGCGCCTGGGCGTTATTTTCCGGCTTGGAACGCGGGCAACCGCCGCCGAGATCCTCCAGGACAAGCCCGATGCCGTTATCGTGGCGACCGGCGCCGCCTACCATCGCAGCGGCCGCGGCTTTCATAGCGAGCAGGATATTCCCGGCTACGATCGGGACTTTGTGTACCGTCCGGAGGAAATCTTGTCGGGCGCCGATCTTCCGAGTGGGAAGGTCTTGGTGCTCGATGACGAAGGGCTGCAAACGGGCATGGGCATTGCCGAGCTCCTCGCCGGGAAGGGCGCCGAGGTCGAGTTTCTGACACCGAACTTCCTGCCCTTGTCCTCGCGCGTGATGGCGGCTCAGGAAGGACGCCCGATGGTGCGGCGCCTGCGCGCGCTCGGCGGAAGGATTTCAACGATGTCCTTCATCAAGGAAATCCGCGATCACGAGGTGGTGGTGGAAGATGTGCACTCCGCGGAGGTGCGGGTGGTCACGGGCGTCGATGCTTTGGTTCTGACGACCGGACGTGTGCCCGTGAACGATCTCGAGAAGGATTTGGACGGTCAGGTGGCGCAGCTCTTCATCATTGGGGACGCGCTCGCTCCGAGGATGTGGGGAGCGGCGACTTTCGAGGCGCACAAGTTCGCACGGCTCATCGGCGAACCGGGCGCCCCGCGCTCGATCGCCGACGCCTATTTCTCCGACGATGATCCGGCGCTGATGCCAATCCCGGGAGACATGCAGAGAGGCGCCCGTGCATGAGGCTCAGGCCTGCCAGGGGTGTGGGATTCCCGGATTGCTCGCCTCGACGATTTTCGCAAGAAGCTGGCGCAACACCAGCGATTCGCTCGGATCCAGCGTCTGTTCCGCGTCGGTACTGGCGGCCTCCGCGACGGCAAGCAACTCAACCACTGCGCGTCGACCGGCCGCCGTCAGCAGCAATCGGCCGGCGCCCGGATCAGCCCCGTCGCACTCGACGTACCCCAGCTCGGCCAGCCGTTCTGCAACGCCATGGGTGAGCCGCGTACCGGTGTATGCCACCAGGGCGTCGAGCTCGTGGACGCTGCGGCCGTCGCGGACTCCCAGCAGCGTCAGCGCGAGATACTCCGCGTCGCCGAGCGTACGCCGCGCGATTTCCGGCTTCATGCGATGGTAGATCTGGTGATAGGCGCGACCGAGCAGATATAAAAGAAAGTCCTCGCCGAATGCCCCATCCGCGGCTGCGGCCAGCGAGGTGACGGTGCCGGAGGAGGCGGGCGTTTTGCCGACGGCGAGAGCGAAGCGGCCGCGCTTGAACACGAGCGGTTCATGCTCGCAGTGCTCGAAGTTCAGAACCTCGCCGACGAAGATGACATGATCGCCCCCCTCGTACTGAAAGGCGGTCCTGCACTCGAAGCGTGCGGCGCAGCCCTCGAGCAATGCAATGTCATCGATGCCCCTGCCAACGCGGAGTCCCGCGAATCGATCGGTACCCCTTTGCGAGAAGCGCGTGGCGAGCGCCTGCTGATCGCTTGCCAGAATGTGCACGGCGAAGTGGCGCGCCGCGAGAAACGCGCCGATGTTGGTGGACGTGCGCGCCAGGCTCCAGAGCACCATGGGTGGTGCCAGCGACACCGAATTGAAACTGTTCGCGGTGACCCCGACCGGGTTGCCGGCGGCATCGACGGTGGTCACGATGGTGACGCCGGTGGTGAACGCACCGAGCGCCTGCCTGAAGCGATTGGAATCAAAGCTCTGTTGCATGCACTACCTCTCCGTCCTGCCGGCTCGCTGGATCATAGCTGATGACTCGCACGCAGCTTGCAGGACCGCGGCCAAATTGCTATTGATCGATACGCAAAGGGCAACCACGAGCGTCCCGGGAGCGTCCATGGCCAAAGTCTATTTCGTCAGTGTATATCGGCAGATCAAGGACCCGGACAAGCTCGCGGCCTATGCAAAGCTGGCGGGACCGGCCATCGAGGCGGGCGGCGGGCGCTTCCTGGCAAGAGGCGTGGCGGCGAAGGCCTATGAAGCCGGCCAGCTGGAGCGTACGGTGATCATCGAGTTCGACTCCCTCGCGCAGGTCGCCGCGATGTACGATGGCCCCGCTTATCAGCGCGCCCTCGAGGCGCTCGGCGACGGCGCTGTGCGAGATGTTCGAATCGTCGGAGGCGTTTGAAGCACCGGCGCATCGCGCGAGCCGGGTCTGCGGTGGCCCGCAGTTTCGGCTAGACTAACTGCTTTCATCGCGAGGCAATGACGTGGACGTCCCCGCCGACTCTGCCGTTCCGAGCTCCGCGGCGCGTGCTCTGCTCGAGCGCCTGATTGCGTTTCAGACCGTGTCGCGCGACTCCAATCTCGGGTTGATCGAGTGGGCGCGGGATCACCTGGCCGGTCTCGGCGCAACGGCGCGGCTTACCTACGACGCCGGCGGCAAGAAGGCCAACTTGTTCGCTACCCTGGGCGAGGAACGGCAGCCCGGACTCATTCTGTCCGGTCATACGGACGTCGTGCCCGTCGACGGGCAGAGCTGGGATACGGATCCGTTCAGCGCGGTCGAGCGCGACGGCAAGCTCTACGCCAGAGGGTCGGCGGATATGAAGGGATTCATCGCGGTGGCGCTCGCACAGGCACCGAAGTTCGCCGATGCCCTGAACGCCGGACGTCTCGAACGTCCGATTCACTATGCGCTGAGCTACGACGAGGAAGTGGGCTGCATCGGCGTGCGCGGCCTCATTCGCGATCTTCAGCAGCATGGGATCAAACCGGCCGGCTGCGTGGTCGGCGAACCCACTTCGATGCAGCCCATCATCGCTCACAAGGGGATGAATCGCTTCCGCTGCACGGTGCGCGGGCGAGAAGCGCACTCGAGCTACGTGACGCACGGCGTGAACGCGATCGAGTTCGCCGCGCGCCTCATCGTGTACATCCGCCAGATCGCGGATCGCCTCGCGCAGTTCGAGCAGCGCGATTGCGGCTTCACCGTTCCCTATACCACGCTGTCGACGGGCCTCATCCGCGGCGGCATTGCCGCGAACGTCGTGCCGAAGGAATGCGAGTTTCAGTTCGATCTGCGGACTTTGCCGCACGCGTCCGCGGATGCGCTCTATCAGGAGATTCGTGCTCAGGCGGACCTCCTTGCCCGCGAGATGCGAGCCATCGAGCCGCAAGCGGGCATCGACCTGGAATGGGCGAGCCAGACGCTGGGCCTCGAGTCGGCCGAAAGCGATGCGATCGTGCAATGGGCGATGAAGCAAAGCCGGCGCAACTCGACCGGCAAGGTTTCCTACGGCACGGAGGCGGGCCTGTTCAAGCAGATGGGCGTGCCCACCGTGATCCTGGGGCCGGGGGACATCGCCGAGGCACATCGGCCGAACGAGTTCGTCGCGCTCGAGCAGCTGGCGCAATGCGAGGCGTTCATGGGACGCATCCTCGAGGGTGGGTTCCCGGTGTGACGGAGAAGGGCGGCACCGCGGTGCAGATCGTGAAGGGCGCGTGCCCGCACGATTGCCCCGATACCTGCGCGCTCGAAGTCCACGTAAAGGACGGGGTCGCCTTGAAAGTTGCAGGCGCAGGGGAGCATGGCCCGACGGCGGGCGTGCTCTGCACCAAGGTGGCCCGCTACACCGAGCGAACCTATCATCGGGATCGCCTGCTGCATCCCTTGCGGCGTGTGGGCGGGAAAGGGGAAGGGCGCTTCGAGCGAATTTCGTGGGACGCTGCGATCGCGACCATCGCCGAGCGGCTGGGACGCATTGCCGCCGAGAATCCTGAAGGGATCCTGCCTTACAGCTATGCCGGCACCATGGGGCTCGTGCAAGGCGAGTCGATGTCCCAACGGTTCTTCCATCGGCTGGGCGCGAGCCTTCTCGACCGCACCATCTGCGCCGCCGCGGGCTCCGCGGGGCACCGGATCACCCTCGGCGCGAGCATCGGCATGGACGTCGAGGTCGCGGAGCAGGCGAAGCTCATCATTTTCTGGGGCTGCAATGCGATCACTTCCAGCGTGCATTTCTGGGCGCGCGCGCAAGAGGCGAAGCGCCGCGGCGCGCGCCTGGTCGCAATCGATCCTTATCGCTCGCTCACGGCCGAGAAATGTCACGAGCACATCGCGTTATTGCCGGGAACCGACGGCGCGCTCGCGCTCGGGCTCATGCACGTGCTCATCCGCGACGATCTCATCGACCCCGATTACATCGAGCGCTACACGCTGGGGTTCGACGAGCTCGCCGAGCGGGTGCGCGGCTACGATCCGGGGCGCGTCGCCGCGCTTTGCGGCATCACGGCCGGCGCCATCGAATCCCTCGCGCATGCCTACGCCACGGTCCGGCCGGCGCTGATCCGCGCGAATTACGGATTGCAGCGCGTCCGCGGCGGCGGCATGGCGATGCGCAACATTGCCTGCCTACCTGCGCTCGTGGGTGGATTCCGCGACGCGGCGGGCGGCCTGCTGCTCTCCACCAGCGGCAACTTCCCGATAGACTATGCGGCGCTGTCGCGCCCCGACTTACTCGGCACGCGCAGGCCGCGCACCATCAACATGTCGCGCATCGGCGCTGCTCTCGCCGATACGCGGGATCCGATCCGAGCGCTCCTCGTGTACAACTCCAATCCCGTGGCCGTCGCCCCGGACTCCAGGCGGGTCGCAGCCGGGTTCGCGCGCGAGGATTTGTTCACAGTGGTGCTCGAGCACTTCCTGACGGACACGGCGGATTTTGCGGACATCGTCTTGCCGGCCACGACGCAGCTCGAGCACCTCGATGTGGTGCGGCCCTACGGCCACTATTACCTGGTCGCGAACAACCCGGCCATTCGTCCGCTCGGCGAGAGCAAGCCCAACACGGAAATATTCCGTCTGATCGCCCGTGCCATGGGATTCACCGAATCCTGCTTCGAGGAATCCGATGACGAGATCGCGCAGTCGGCGTTGGGCGCAGACTGGGATTTCGCGGCGGTGCGGGCGGCGGGCTGGAAACGTATCGGTGGGCCTGCCGGCGTTGCACGCTTTGCAAACGGCGGTTTTCCCACACCTTCAGGCAAGGTCGAATTCTATTCGCAGGCCGCGATCGCCCTCGGGCTCGATCCGCTGCCCGATTACATCGCGCCGCTCGAAGATACGCGGAGCGAGCTCGCGCGGCGCTTTCCGCTCGCCATGATCTCGCCGCCTGCGCGGCATTTTTTGAACTCGAGCTTCGTCAACGTGGCGAGTCTGCGGGCGGTGGAAGGCGAGCCCTGGCTCGATATTCATCCCCAGGACGCGCAGCGCCGCGGGGTGATCGACGGCGGCTACGTGCGCGTCTTCAACGACCGCGGGTCTCTCGAGCTCCGCGCACGCGTGAGCGATCGAGCCAGGCCCGGGGTGGTGGTGGCGCTTTCGGTGTGGTGGAAGAAGCTCACCCGCGACGGCAAGAACGCGAACGAGCTCACCGAGGGCGACGCACTCACCGACATGGGCAGGGCGCCCCTTTTCTACGATTGTCTGGTCGAAGTGGAACCGGCTGCAACCTAGCCATCGGGAGGACATCATGACGACGAGACGGACCTTTCTCATGGGAGTCGGAGCGCTGAGCGCGGGCGTTGCAGCCGTAAGGGCGGAGGACCTGTGCGCCGTCTACACCAAGGCCCTGCAGAGCGCTACCACGGCGACGCAGGCGCTCGATCGATTGAAGGAAGGCAATGCCCGTTTTGTCGCCGGCCGCCCGATTCATTGCAATCCTCAAACACAGGTAAAGCTCACGGCCGCGGGGCAGGCGCCCTTCGCCGCGGTGCTGGGCTGCATGGATAGCCGGGTGTCGCCGGAGCTCGTATTCGACCAGCGCATCGGCGACATCTTTGCCGTGCGCGTTGCGGGAAACTTCGTGAACACCGACATCCTCGGGAGCCTCGAATACGCGACCGAAGTGGCCGGAGCCAAGCTGATCGTCGTCCTGGGTCATTCGGATTGCGGTGCGGTCAAGGGCGCCATCGACCACGTGCAGTTGGGGAACTTGACGGCGGCGCTCGAAAATATTCGCCCCGCGGTGGCGGAGGTGACCGCGGCGGACGGTGGCGCAAACTCGAAAGACAAGAAGTTCGTACAGAAGGTCAGCGAGCGCAACGCAAAGGACGCTGCCGGACAGTTGGTTTCCCGTAGCAAGGTGCTGGCGAGCTTGGTCGACGATCAGAAGCTCACCATCGTGGCGGCGATGCATGATGTGAGCACCGGCATGGTCACGTGGCTGACTTGACGCTGTCGAGCCGGCAACGGCTCGTGCAGTCGTGCTACCAGCCCGGTGGTCCGTAAATCGGACCTAGCGGGCCCCACGGACCCCAAGCATCCCAGTTCCAGGCGGCGTCGTAGTACGACAGGGCAGCTAGCTTCTCTTGCCCGTACAAATCGAGCTGCTGATTGGACACGTAGCGATCGAAGGCCTGTTGATTCCCGACATATAAGCAGCTGCAGGCGTTCGGATCGGCGTAGACGTAGAGCGTGACGTCGCCCCTTTCGCGCCGCACGAACTGATTGGCCGGCAAGCGATGCAGCATGGCCTGCCGGTCGGCTGTGTTCGCAAGCTGAACCACAAATCCCGCAGCCGACAGATTGTCCTCGTGCTGAATGATCGCTTGCTGCTGCAGCTGGCAGCCAGCCATCGATCCGGCGATCAGCAGGAGAAATATCCGTGATCTCATGTGGGCTCCTACGCAAGACGCAGCACCGCAGCTCCGAGGGCAATCGTACAGGCCGCCGCAAACCGTGCGGGACCGACATGCTCCTTGAGCAGTAATCCCGAAATGATGACCCCAAACAGGATGGAAGTCTCCCTCAAGGCGGCAACCACGGCGATAGGCGCAATGGTCATCGCCCAGAGCGCCAGGCCGTAAGAAGCGACGGTTCCCACTCCACCGATCAGCCCAAAATGCCAGTTGCGGCGCGCGTATTCCGAGAGCGCGGCTCTGCCCCGCGTGCGCACCGCCCAAGCGGCAAGCGGTACTCCAGTCACGAGAAAGATCCACAGTGTATAGGCGGCCGGCGCCCCTGAATGGCGCACGCCTAAACCGTCAATCACCGTGTAGCCGGCAATCACCACGGCATTGAGGAGGGCGAGCGCAATGCCCCTACGGTTCCTTTGACGATCCGCTGCGGCCATGCCGAGGATTCCCAAGCAAATCACCCCGACGCCGGTCCACATCGTGAGCGTGAGGTGCGCGCCCAGGACAAGCACGCTCACGATGCCCACCAGTAGCGGGGCCGTGCCGCGCATCAAGGGATAGGTCTGGCTCATGTCCGCGATGTGATAAGTGCGCGCGAGCAGCACGAAGTAAGCGACTTGGAGCAAAGCAGAGGCCAGGATGAAGGGCCAGCTTCCGGCGTTCGGCTGGCGCAGCGCTGGCAGGGAGAGGGCCGCGAGGAGGGCTGCCGATGTAGTGACCAGCACCGTGGTGAGGAGCTTGTCGCCGGCTCCTTTCACGATGGCATTCCAGCTCGCATGCAGCAGAGCGGCGAACAACACTATGGCAAATACACCAAGCGGCATGTACGGCCTCCCGATAATGCGGTACCCGAATCGCTCCTGAATCAGTAGGTTATGTGCGCCGGTTGCCCTATCTTCTCGGCACGCCGCGAGTATCATAGTTGAACGTGGCGACAAGAGATGAGCAGGAGAGCGGCATGGCGGGTATCAAGGTTCGCAATTTGAGGGATGATCTTGCATTCGGTTCGATCGTGGAAGGCGTGAACCGGGAGGCGTTGGCCGACAACGACGTGCGCGGCGAGCTCAACGCATTGTTCGAGAGTCGCGGCTTCATGGTGTTCAAGAATGTCGAGCCCACTGCGAAGATGCAGGTGGAGCTCAGCAAGGTCTTCGGGCCGCTCAAGGATCATCCGACCAAGTCAACTCCGCGTGATGCCGCTTCAGAGGATCTCGCCGAGGGCGTGATCGACATGCACTATGTGCCCAGCAATGACCCGGACAATGTCGGGGGCTTGGTGGAAGTCGGCGGCCGGCGGCTGGCGCGCTTCTCGCCGTGGCATTTCGACCATTGCTACAACAACGAATTGAACCGCGCCGGCGTGTTGCGCGCGCCGATCAACGCACCCGTGGGCGGGCGTACGGGGTTCACCGACGGAATCGAGCTCTACAAGAGATTCCCGAAAGAGATGCTCGCCAAGCTCGAGAAAATGAACATCATCTACACGCTGGACGTCAGGCTCACGAAAATGCGCTTCGGCGTGAACTTCGTGCCGCTCGGCGATGCGCCGCAGAGCAAAGCGCTGCTCAAAGAGGTCGCCATCTTCCCGCGGGCCATGCACCCCGCGGTTTGGACGAGACGCACCGGCGAGAAAGTACTGCACATCGGTCCTTGGATGAGCGTCGGCATCGAACACCACGAGACTCCGGAAGGCGACGCCTTCCTCGACGAGGTATGCCACACCGTCAACCGCCTGGCCGCCGGTTCCAGCGGCTACTGGCACGACTGGACGGAGACCGACATGGTCATCTGGGACAATTGGCGGATGCTGCACGCCGTCGAAGGCTGCGATGCCAAATACGAGCGCCGCACGCTGCGCACGACGATCAAGGGCGACTATGGCCTCGGCTATTTCGAGGACGGCAAGAAGATCGGCGAAGTCCATCGCGTCATTGCGGATTAGGGCGCCCCGCCCACGCAACCGTGCGCCCGCCGACGCACCCGCTTCACTCTGGCAGTTCCTCGCGTAGCCGCGTACGCTCGCGTAGTTGCGGAAGCCCGCGAGCGCAGAGCCGCGATAGTTTCGATCAAATAACAGCATGTATGTGAAAGACGCCGAGATGCCCTGCGGGCATGATCAGCTACGAGGACCGCAGACTCGGTGGCTGTCGTCGAGCTCACCGACGGCGGGCTCGCCGGGATTCGCGAAGGCAACCTCGAGGGGTTGGATCGCGACAGCGAAAGCATGAGCGTACAAGCCCCGCGCGTTTAGTCCTGGAATACTGTTTCCCACGGACCCTCGACGGTCCGCCGCGAAGCGAAACCAGCTCCCCCCGCTCCCAGCGCTTCGTGGGTTGCCGGCGGATCGTCCATCGATCCGCCGGCTCTTTAACCATGATAATCTCGCCCCTCGCGCGATCTCGGCTCCCCGATCTCAAGGAAGTATCGACATGAGTGAACATCTCCACCATAAGCTCGCCGTGCTTCGGCAGAATTTGTTGCAGGGCAAACTACCCCGCGACGTGCGCTGGGATGACGCGCTCGAGCTCATCGAGCACCTGGGCCGCGTCGAGGCGCATGGCGGCGAGGAGTTCGCGTTCGTCCTCGGCACCCATCGGGAGCTTTTCAAGCGACCTCACGGACAAGATCTCGGCATCGACGAGGTCTCGCGGCTGCGCAAATTTCTCAAGGCGGCCGACGCCGAGCCTCTCGCCGCCGAGCAGGCACAGCCCAGAACGGTGGTGGTCATCGATCATCACTCGGCACGCGTTTTTGGCAAGCCGGATGTCGTCGTCAAGCCGTATGATCCTCATCACTTTCACCACCATTTGATTCACCGGAAAGAGGCGCATTACGAGGGCGACCGGGTTCCTGAGGAAACATCGTTCTACGAGGAGGTCGCCGCGGCGCTCGTCTCGGCCCAGGAAATCGTCCTCGTTGGCCACGGAGTGGGGAAAAGCAGCGCCGTCGAGGTGCTGCTCAACTATCTGAAGTCGCACCACGCCGATGTTGCGCGGCGAGTCAAGAAAGTCGACGTCGTGGATCTCTCCGCGTTGAGCGAGGCAGAGATCGAGGCCATCGTGAAACGGAGCTTCAACGCCGCTGCGTGAGCCCGCTGCTCGCAAAGGAAACGCTCATGTCACGCACCATCAGGTTCGCGAAAGCCGGTGGACCGGAGGTCCTGGAGATCATCGAGACGCAAGTTCCTGCGCCCGCACCGTCGGAGCTGCGCATCAAGGTCAAGGCGATCGGTATCAATCGCGCCGAGTCCATGTGGCGCAACGACGCCTATATCGAGCCGGTCACGTTTCCGGCGGGACTGGGCTACGAGGCCGCCGGCATCGTCGATGCCGTCGGCAAGGATGTCAAAGGCTTCGCGCCGGGGGATGCGGTCAACGTCATCCCGTCTTTCTCGATGAACCAGTTCACCACTTATGGCGAGGTGATCATCGCGCCGGACTACGCCGTCGTGAAGCACCCGAAATCGCTGTCGTTCGCCGAGGCTGCGTCGATCTGGATGATGTTCATGACGCCCTATGGCGCACTCGTCGAGGATGCGAAGGTCGCCAAGGGCGATTTCGTCATCATTCCTGCGGCTTCCAGCAGCGTGGGACTTGCGGCAATCCAGCTCACCAACTACCTGGGAGCGGTCTCCATTGCGCTCACGCGCACATCGGAGAAAAGGCGGCAGCTCCTCGCGGCGGGCGCGGCGCACGTGATTGCCACCGAGGAGCTCGATCTGGTGAGTGAAGTGAAGCGCATCACGGACGGCAAGGGTGCCCGGGTTGCCTTCGACCCGGTCGGCGGGCCGAATTTTCCGAAGCTGATCTCGGCGCTCTCATTTCAAGGCATCGCCTACATCTACGGTGCCCTGAGCGACGGCATCACCCCGCTGCCGGTGCTCGACATGATTGCCAAGATGATAACCGTCAAGGCGCATAACATCTGGCTCACCAGCGGCGACAAGGCTCGCCAAAAGGCCGCGGTGGATTTTGTGCTCAAGGGTATCGACAGCGGGGCGCTCAAGCCCATCATCGATCGTGTGTTCAGCTTCGACGAGATGATCCAGGCTCACCGCTACCTCGAGACCAACGTGCAGTTCGGCAAGATCGTGGTCACGGTTTGAAAGCGATCTTAGCGCTACGGCCCCGCCGGGTCAGGCCGCCGCGCGCCCGTATTGCGCCAGATACCATTGGTGGAAGGTGACGACGCGACGCTCGTGCTCGGAGTAGCGCCCGGGCTCGTAACGGGTCGATTCGATGCCGGCCTGATTGTTCTCGGTGATGATCTTGTCCTGACGGGTGGTGCGGTCCCAGCCCCAGATCATCTTCGGCACATCGACCTGCCCGGCTTTGCCGTCGACCAGCCAGTACAGGTCGACGTCCGTGCTCGCGCTACCGCGCGGCGTGAACAGAAACAGCACGGCGAAATCGTTCGTCGCCACGAGCTGCGTGAACGGGCTGAACGACAGATACATGCGCCCTTGATCGAACTGGGTGCGCTTGCCCATGAGCGGCGCGGCCGGGATGCCGTCCTCGGTCTCGCTCTCGAAACCCTCGCGAATGGTCCGCTGCAGGAGGAGCCGCAGATGCGAGGACTCGGGGCCGTCGTCGACGGTGCCGATGGGCCGGCCGAGTGCGCCCGCGCGCGCCTCCCACGCCCTGAGCACCGGTAGGTATGCGTCCACGGCGTCGCGCGGACCCGAGCTCGGACCTGCGCCGAAGGCGATGAGCGCCTGCGGGGGATGCATGGAGCAGAATTCCGGGTGCGAGGGGGCGCAGTGATAGCACTCGACGAAATTCTCCACCACGAGCTTCCAGTTGGCGCTCGTCGGGTAGGACTCGGCATGGGCGATCTTCGCGTCGGCGAAGCCGTGAAAGTCGAGGTAGGGTCCGAGATCGGCGAACGTGGCGTCGAAATCGACCGGCGCACCCTCGGACAGATTGACGAAGATGAAGCCGTGAAACACGCGCACGTGGCAGCGGTGCAGCCCGTTGTCCGCCTTGGAGAAATCGGCCGGCATGAGCCGCGCTTGCATGAGCGCGCCGTCCAGACCGTACGACCAGGCGTGATAGGGACAGGTGAGGCGAGCGACGTGTCCTTGGGGCTCGGTGCAGATCACCGACCCGCGATGTCGGCACACGTTGTAGAAGGCGTTGATGGTGTGCTCGTCGCTGCGCACGACGATGATGGAATCCTTGCCGACCTTGAATAGGAAGTAATCGCCCCTGCGGCGCACCCGATCGATGTGTCCCGCCACGATCCACTTGCGCGCGACGATCGTGCGCATGTCCGCTTGGTAAACCTCGTCGTCGCAGTAAAAGCGCTGATCCAGGCTGTAGCCCAAGCGGTGTTTCGCGGCCAAGGCTGCGGTCAGGCTCGATTGCGTAACGGCTCTATGTTGATTCTGCGTGGCTGCTTGATTGTGCATGGTCATCTCCGGAGAAAGCACGCCGCCTAGCGGCGGATACGCTCATTCTTGGGGTCGTAAAGGGGACGCAAGGAGGCGAGGGCGGCATGGCGCACGCCCGCCACCTCGATCTGGTAAGCGTCGGCGTCGATGCCGCCGGCGGCATCCGTCACGTAGCCCAAGCCGACGGCGGCCCCGAGGGTGTGTGCGTACATGCCGGAGCGGACGAAGCCGACGATGGCAGCGCCGCGCCAGATGGGCTCGTTGTGGTAGAGCAGGGGCTCGGGGGAGCGCAGCTGGAATTGCACCAGCCGTTTCGCAATACCGGCCTCGCGCTGGCGCAACAGCGCCTCGCGCCCGATGAATCCGCCCGGCTTGTCGAGCTTGACCGCGAAGCCGAGGCCCGCCTCCCACGGGGTGTCCTCGTCCGTGATGTCGTGGCCGAAGTGGCGATAGGCCTTCTCGATGCGCAGCGAGTTCAGGGCGTGGTAGCCCGCGTGCACGAGTCCGTGCGGGACACCGGCCGCGACGATCTCATCGTAGACGCCCATCATGAATTCGGTCGGCACATACAGCTCCCAGCCGAGCTCGCCCACGTAGGTGATGCGCGCTGCGCGCACCAGCGCGTAGCCGAGCTCGATCTCCTTGCTGGAGGCGAACGGGAACGCGGCATCCGACAGATCCTCGGGCGTGAGCGGCTGCAGGAGATCTCGCGCGAGCGGCCCCATCACGGACAAAACGCCCATGCCGGAGGTCACGTTGGTGAGGACGCAATGCTTGCCCGAATCGATGTGCCGCTTCAGCCAGTTGAAATCCTTGGTTTCGGTTTCCGCGCCCGTGACGATCAGGAACGCGGACTCCGACAGGCGTGTGACCGTGAGATCCGCCTCGATGCCTGCGCGCTCGTTGAGCCACTGGGTGTACACCATCTTGCCCGGGGCGACGTCGACGTCGTTGGCGCACACGCGGTTGAGGGCGTGCGCGGCATCGGGGCCCTCGAGGCGAAACTTGGCGAACGAGGATTGGTCGAAGAGGCCCACGGCGGTGCGCACGGCGCGGTGCTCGTGGGCGCTCGCCTCGAACCAGTTCTGCCGCCCGTAGCTGTATTCGTAGACCGGCGCGACTCCGGCGGGCGCGTACCAGTTCGCGCGCTCCCAGCCGAACGCCTCGCCGAAGCAGGCGCCCGCCTGCGCGAGGCGGTCGTGTACGGCGGAGCGGCGCACGCCGCGCGCGGTCTGGTATTGCCGGAACGGCCAGTGGGTCGCGTACAGAAGTCCGAGGCTCTCGCGCACGCGCGCCTGCAGGTACTTGCGGTTCATTTGAAACGGCATGTTGCGCCGCACGTCCACTTCCCACAGATCGAGCGGCGGATGGCCGTCGCGGATCCATTCGGACACGACCTTGCCGATGCCGCCGGCGGATTGCAGACCGATGGAGTTCAAGCCTGCGGCCACGAAGCAGTTCTCGAGCTCCGCGGATTCGCCCAAGTGATAGCGCACGTCCGGCGTGAAGCTCTCCGGACCGCAAAAGAATTTCTGGATGCCCGCGTGCTCGAGCGCCGGCACGCGCCGCATGGCATCCATGAGCACGGGCTCGAAGTGCGCGAAATCACCCTCGATCTCGCCGAACGAAAAGTCCTCGGGGATGCCTCGCGTACCCCACGGCCGGGCATTCGGCTCGAAAGCGCCCACGAGGAGCTTGCCCGCGTCGTACTTGAAGTAGCTGCAATGATCGTAATCGCGCAGCACCGGCATCTGCGCATCGAGTCCGGGCACGTCCTGGAAGAGCACGTAGTAGTGTTCGCATGCCTGCAGCGGCACGGTGACGCCGATGCTGGCCGCGAGATCGCGCGTCCACATGCCCGCGCAGAGCACGACGTACTGCGCATCGACCGCGCCTTGCTCGGTGTCGATGCCGGTGACGCGCCGCCCGTCGTGACGGATGCGGGTCACCTTCAAGTCCTGAAAAATCTTCACGCCTCGTGAACGCGCACCCTTGGCGAGCGCTTGCGTGATGTCGACGGCGTTCGCGTAGCCGTCGCTCGGAATGTGGATGCCGCCGAGCACATCGTCGAGATTGGCGAGCGGATACAGCTCGTGAATCTCGCGAGGAGAGACGACGTGGACGGGCAAGCCGAAGACTTTCGCCATGGAAGCGTTGCGCTCGAGCTCCTCCATCCGCCCCCGCGTCGTCGCGAGCGAGATGGAGCCGCATTGGCGATAACCCGTCGCCTGGCCGGTCTCGGCCTCGAGACCGCGATAGAGCTCCGCCGTGTAGCGCGCGAGGCGCGTCATGTTCATGCTCTGGCGCAGCTGCCCGACCAGTCCCGCCGCATGCCAGGTCGTGCCGCTGGTGAGCTGCTTGCGCTCGATGAGCATGACGTCGTTCCAGCCGAGTTTCCCGAGGTGATAGGCGATGGAGCAGCCGATGACGCCGCCGCCGACGATCACGACCCGAGCGTGCTTGGGAAGATCGGCCATCGCTCAGACTCTCATGCGCGCGTTGTCGGGATCGAAGGCGGGGGCGGGGAGGACGCGCGCGCGGCGAGCCTCCCCTTGCAGCAGGATGTCGAACACGCGGCCCGGCGCGGCGAAATCGGGGTGGACGCACGCGAACGCGAGGCTCTTGCGCACTCGATGGCCGTACGCGCCCGAGGTGGTCACGCCGATGGAGCGATCGCCCACGAGCACCGGCTCGCCGCCGCGGACATCGGTGTCTGCGGCATCGACTTCCGCATAGACGATCTTGAAAGGTCGTTGCACCGCGGCCAGGGTCGCCGCCTTGCCGACGAAATCGTCCTTCTTGGCGGCGAAGAAGCGTGACATATCCGCCTCGGGCATGTTGAGTTCATTGGTGAGCTCGCTCGACCACGCCTTGTAGCCCTTCTCGATGCGCATGCTGTTGACCGCATAGAGACCGTAGTTGGCGATGCCGAGCGCTCGGCCGCGTTCCCACAGCGCCTCGTAGAGCTTGGGCAGCGCCTCGATGGGCGGATGCAGCTCCCAGCCGAGCTCGCCCACGTAACTCACGCGCAGCGCCCGCACATCGCCTCCCAGCAGCGGGATCTCGCGCCCTGTCAGCCAGGGAAAATCCTCATTGCCGAGCGGCGCGTCCGTGAGTCCCTGCAGCAGCTCCCGCGACTTCGGTCCCGACAGCACGAGCACGCCGCGATCCTCGGTGACGTTGTCGATCTGCACGCGCTCGCCTTGCCGCAGGCTTTGGGTGAGCCAATCCCGATCGCGCAGCTCCGCGGCCGCCGCCGACAGGGCGTAAAACCGCTCATCGGCCAGGCGCGTCACCGTCATCTCGCCGAGAATCCTCCCCTGGGGAGAGAGCAGGTGGACGAGCGCGATACCGCCGCTCTTTCTGGGAATGCGGTTCGCACATACCCGGTTCAAGAACGCTTCGGCATCGGCGCCTTTGATGTCGAACTTGGCGAATCCGGTGAGATCGAGCATGCCCACGCGCTGATGCACGGCGGCCACCTCATCGCGCACCACCTCGAACACGTTCGTGCGGGCATAGCCGGCCTCTTCGGTGCGGCCGTCGAGCGAGAACCACTTCGGGCGCTCCCAGCCGAACGTCTCGGTGTACACGCAACCTCGAGCTTTCAGCCGTTCGTACAGCGGGCTGGTCTTGCTCGGGCGGCCTGCGGGCTCTTCCTCGCCGGGCAGGCGCGTGGTGAAGGTGAGCCGGTAATCCTGGAAAACCTTGTCGTGCACGTAGGCTTTGTCCGCGAACTTGCCGAAGCGGCGCGGATCGAATTCCGTCATGTTGATCTCGGCATCGCCGTGGAGCATCCATTGCGCGAGGTACTTGCCGCATCCCCCGCCCTGGGCGATGCCGAAGGAGGATCCGCAGCACATCCAGTAGTTCTGGATCCCGGGCGCGGGACCCAACAGTGGCGCGCCGTCCGGGGTGTGGGGAATGGCGCCGTTGATCACCCGGCGGATGCCCACCTCGCCGAAAATTGGCATGCGCTCGATGGCGCGCTCGAGCCAGGGCGCGATGCGATCCAGATCGTCCGCGAACAGCTCGTTGGAGGTTTCCCACTCGGGGTGGCCCTTCGGGGCCCAGGCCTCGGTGAGCCCCGCGCTCTCGTAAATCCCCATGAGCCCCGATTTCTGCTCTTGCCGCAGGTATCCCGAGGTGTAGGAGTCGCGGATCACCGGAATCTCCTCGCGCCGTTCCTGGAACGCCGGGATCGGGTGGGTGATCATGTAGTGATGCTGCATGTTGGTGATGGGTGCATCCGCGCCCACCATGGCCGCGACCTCGCGTGCGTAGCAGCCCGCTGCGTTCACCACCATTTCCGCAACGATGGCACCTTGTTCGGTGATCACTTCCCATTCGCCGCTCGCGCGCCGGCGCACATCGGTCACACGATTGTGCCGCACGATGGTTGCGCCCAGATCGCGAGCGGCCTTGGCGAGCGCGTTGCAGATCCCGGAGGGGTCGCCATGACCATCATCCTGAGTCCACGCAGCGGCGAGCACACCCTCCGTGGTGAGAAACGGATTCAAGCGCCGGATCTCGTCGAGGCCGACGATTTCCATGCGGAAGCCGATGCTCTTCGAGTAGCCCAGAATGTACTCGAGCCAGGCGAGCTCCTGAGGGTTGTTGGCAAAGCGCAGGCCCCCGCTCGCATGCCAGCTGGTGTATTGGCCGGTGAGCGCTTCGAGCCGTGGATAGAGGGCGTTGCTATAGGCGTGGATTTTGGTGAGGTTATAGCTGCCGGTAATGCTCGGGCACTGGCCGGCGGCGTGCCAGGTCGAGCCCGAGGTGAGCTCATCTTTCTCGACCAGGACGGTGTCGCTGCAGCCCTCGAGGGCGAGGTGATACAGCAGGCTTGCGCCCATCATCCCGCCGCCGATGACGACGACGCGTGCGTGTGTTTTCATCAAAATCCCGTCCCGGAGCGGTAAGGCCACAATAAATTGCCCCTCGCGGCCGCACAAGCGAGTATTTTACTCTCAATGGCCACATTTTTTTGAAAGCTAGCCGTGAACAAACCCCGCCCCCTGGTGGGCCTGCCCACCCTGACCTGGCTGCGCGCCTTCGAAGCAGCCGCCCGGACCTCGAGCTTCAGCGCCGCGGCTGAGGAGCTGCGCCTCACTTCGGGGGCGATCAGCTACCAGATCCGGGCACTCGAGGCGCATCTGGGCTTCGCACTGTTCGAGCGGCTGCCGCGCGGCGTGAAGCTCACGGCCATGGGCGTTGCGTATCTGCCGCCCGTGCGCAAGGCATTCGAGCAGCTCGCCGACTCGACCGTGGGTCTCTTCGGCAGGTCCGAGCGCGGGGAGATCAGCATACATGCACCGGTGTCGCTGGCCTCGCTCTGGCTTGCTCCGAAGCTGCCGGCATTCAGCGCGCTCGCTCCCGGGATCGACGTACGTCTTTCGTCGGTGATCTGGGACCATCCGGCGCCTGCCGAAAGCACGGATCTCGAGATTCGCTACGGCGCAGGACAGTGGCTCGGCTATAGCTCCCTACTCCTGTTCAACCAGCGCATCGTCGCCGTAAGCAGCGCAGGGCTCCTCGAGCAGGCTCGAGCGAGCGGCAATGTGTCCGCATGGCTCCTGGGTCATCTCATCCGCATCATGGGACATGAGAACCACAGCGCCCAGGTGCGACAGGCCTTGCAGCTCGCCGATGCCGAGGAGCCGCCCGGACCCGCGGTCGATACCACGATTGCGGCGCTCGAGCTCGCGGCGAGCGGGGCGGGCTGCGCGCTCGCGCATCGCGTGTTCCTGAGTCCCTATCTCGCGACCGGTCGGCTCGTGGTCGCGCTCGAGGACGACTTTGCCGACGACAGCTCCTACTTCGTGGTCGCACCGGAGCGGCCGCAGCGAGTGCGCCGCGAGGTACAGCAGTTTCGAGACTGGCTGCTCGCGCAAGCCGCGGCAGCCTAAGCTGCGGCGCCCAAAGCCGCGGCGCCCAAAGACGCAGCAGTCTCTCAGACGGGGCGCGGGGCCGCCCCCGGCGCGAGCGATCGCGCTTGCAACGCCATCGAGATCAGAGTCGAGCCGCCGAACACCATGTTGATGCCGACCAAGAGGCCGATGGCCCAGGCCGCGGTGCCCGGGAGCCCCAGAAAAATCATCGCCGCGAGAATCAGGTCGATCACGCCGCTCACCAGCAGGAGCGCCCAGCGTGCGGAAAAGCCGTGCCGGTGACTCAATGCGATCATGATCGAGGCAACGCCCTCGATCGTCAGGAACGCAGTCAGGATCAAGGTCAGCGACAGCACGCCCGACAAGGGCCACGCGAGCAATACCACGCCCGCCGCGATGGCGACGACCGCCGACAGCAGCGACCAGCCGAAGCCCGGCGCTCCGCGCATGCGAAATGTGCTGATCAAGCCCACCACGCCGCTGAGCACGAGTACCCAGCCTACGAACACTTCGACGGCGATCGTTGCCACGACGGGAATCAAGATGGCAAAGAACCCGAGAATGAGCAGCACGATGCCTTCGATGAGAAACGCCCGCCAGTGCGAACGCAGTGAAGCCGCTACCGCAGCCTGGACGTTGCGGACTGGATCGATTGCCATGAACATATCCCTCGCAGATGGGACGCTCATGCTACTCCGAGTTGGCCGGCGGGGCACCTGCGGCGCAGCGTCTCAGCGTACGTTCGCGGTCACAGTCACGTTGTTGTTGGCTTCGAGCGCGCCGTCGCCCAGCTTGAGCTTGCCGTCGGGGAGGGGAACCACGATGGGAGCAACCACGACTTCCGTCACGCCCGTCCGCCGGTCGAGTCCGATCCGGCGGGCAGTGGCGGGCGATAGATCGACGATGCGGCCGTCGACATACGGACCGCGATCGCGGATGGTGACGACGGCGGTCTTGCCGGTCTCGAGGTTGGTCACCTGGGCGGTGGTGCCGAGCGGCAGGGTGAGGCTCGCCGCGTTGTCGCCCGTGGGCCGCATCGGAGTACCGTCCGCCATTTTTCGGCCAGCGAACATGCGCGCATAGAACGAGGCCTTGCCGAAGCGCTTGCGTCCCGAGCGGTCGATATTCGGCTTCACCTGCGGGGAGATGCGCCGCGACGATTTCGAGCGCGCACTCTTCGGCGGCGTGACGGCTTCGCGCGGCGATAGTGCCTCGTCGGTAGGAGCGACCGAGGCACCGGTGGGAGTGGCGATGCCTGCGATCCCCATCAGGGAGAGGGCGGCGGCCGCGATGACGCCCACGACAACGGCGGGCTCGCTGCGCTTGATGTCCACGCTGCGTCCGAGCTCTTCGTCCGGTTTGGTTTCCATGCGCGAAAGTATCCGCCGCGCCGCGTAGCGCCGCTGTCAGGACCCGGCGGCAAAGACCGCGTCGATGGCGGATTCCGCACCCCGACTCGGCGAGCCTTCGGTGTCGGCGCTCTCTGACGCGCACATCATGCGGCGCCACAAAATCGCGCGTTTCGCGCGTAAACTCCCGCCCTGGAATAGCCGGCGAGGGGACTTGGAATCATGGCAAGAGGGGTGGGAAGCGGATTCGGGTTGGGCGACTTGCCGCGCATATCGCACGGCAAAGGGTCCTACCTTTATGACCAAGCGGGGAAGGCCTATCTGGACGGTTCCGGCGGTCCCGCCGTGTTCTGCCTGGGGCACGCCCATCCGGAGGTGAACTCAGCCATTTCTGCGCAGCTCGATTCCATCGCCTACGCGTACCGATACCTCTTCACGAGCTCTGCGCTCGAGTCGCTGAGCGAGGCGGTGTTGCGTCTCGCGGGCGGTGGCTTCAAGGATGTGCTGTACAGCGCAGACGGATCCGAAGCGGTGGAATCGGCGCTCAAGGTCGCCTTGCAGTATTTCGCCGCCCGCGGATTGATGAAGAAACGGCGGTTCATCGCCCGGCGCCGCTCCTGGCACGGCAACACCTTGGGTGCATTGTCAGTATCCGGATTCGCGGCCCGGCGGCGCGCGTTCGAGGGCAGCCTTCTCGATGTGATTTTCGTCTCTGCGGCGAATGCCTACCGGCCGCCGCGGGACTGCGAGCCGGGCGCGCTCGTCGAGCACCTGGCGGCGGAGCTGGAGAAGTCCATTCTCGAAGCCGGACCGGAGACGGTCGCCGCCTTCATTTACGAGCCCATCGTGGGCGCCGCGGGCGGCGTGGTGCCTGCGCCGCCGGGCTACGCCGCGGCCGTGGCCGCGGTGTGCCGCAAGTACGAGGTCCTGGTGATCGCGGACGAAGTCATGTGCGGGGCGGGCCGCAGCGGCACCTGGCGTGCACTGGAGCACGATGCCGTGGCGCCCGACATCATGACCGTTGCCAAGGGGCTCGCGGGCGGCTACATCCCGCTCGGGGCGACGCTAGTCGCGCCCCAGGTGGCGGGTCCCATCGCGAGCGAACATGGGGCGTACATGACCGGGCACACCTTCTCCGGTCATACGGCGGCCTGCGCTGCCGGGCTCGCCGTGCAGCGGATCATCGAACGCGATCGGCTGCTCGAGCGCGTGCGCCGCGTGGGCGCATCCTTTCAAGAGAGCGTGCGGCGCTCGCTCACCCGGTTCGAGGAGGTCGGCGACGTTCGCGGGCGCGGCTTTTTCATCGGCGTCGAGCTGGTGCGCGATTCCAAAACGCGCGCCCCGTATCCGGCCGACCGCGGGTTGAGCTTCGACATCGGACAGCGGGCGTTCGCCGACGGTCTCATCTGCTATCCCTGCTCGGGCAACGTCGACGGCATCACCGGCGACACCATCATCCTCGCACCTCCGTACAACGCGAGCGATGCCGAGCTCGAGGAGATCATCGTGAAATTGACGCGGGCCGTGAGCGGGGCACTCGCGGCGGGTTGAGAAAGGCGGCCATGAGCGAAATCAAAGTCGGCGAGCATGATCTGTTGTCCTTCATCAGCCCGAGCTCGTTCGTCGGGGCGCTCGCCTATTTCCTTTTGTTCGTGCTCGCCGCGCTGGTGCTGTCGCGGTTGCTGCGCACCGCCGTGCACGCATCGATGACGCGCGCCGGCCACATCGACCGCACGACCATCAGCTTTCTGCAGCAGATCCTGACCGCGCTCATCTGGGTGGTGACGCTCATCGTGTACGCGCACCGCCTCGGAGACACGCTGCAAGTCGCGGCTCCCACCGGCACCGAGATCGGGGTCGTGGAGCTCATCTCGCTGGGATACACGACCTTGCGCGCACCTGCCGGCCATCTGATCGTGGTGCCCAACAACGTGGCCGCGAGCCAGGTGACCATTAACCTCAATACGAATCCCAACTTCGCGCCTTGGCCGCTGGTCATCAGCATTCGGCTCAGCCGCACGGTCGACGTCGAAGCGGCGCGGGAGCTCGCGGTGAAGGTGGCGAACGAGAAGCGCGATCCCCGCACGGTGCTCGGGTGCTACTTGACCAAGGTCGAGGCCGATGCGGTTACTCTCGAGCTGCGGCTTGTCGCCAAGGATGCCCCGGATCGCGACAAGTTGCGCTCCACGTTGCTCACCGAGCTGTCGCAGCGCTTTGCCGAGGCGCACCTCGGCGGCAGCGGCGGGGCGCCGGCTACCTTTTCGTAGGCGCATTGACCAATCACGCCTCGCTTATAATTCGCGTATGAGAATCGCCTGCCTTGTCCTGTTACTCACTCTGTGCGCCCCCGCGGCCAAGGCGCAGACTCTCCCGAGCTCGGGCGGCGGGCCTGCGCCTGCGGCCCTCGATGTGGCGACGGCAGGCCGCTTCGCGGCTCTGGCGCTCAAGTGCCTGCACCAGGAATATCCGAACCACATCTTGCACACGCTCACCAGCGATGCGGACGTGCGGGCTCCGCGCGAGCTCACGCCGGCCTTTTACGGGTGCTACGACTGGCACTCGGATGTGCACGCGCATTGGCTGCTCGTGCGCCTCACCCGGCTTTTTCCGGATGCGGACTTCGCGCGCGCGGCGCGCAGCGCCGTGGCGCAGAGCCTGACGGCGGAGAACATCGCGGGCGAGCTGGCCTATATGCGCCGCGAGGATCGAGCCTCCTTCGAGCGGCCGTACGGGCTCGCGTGGCTTCTCGAGCTGTGCGCGGAGCTGCGCGCCTGGGACGATCCCGAGGCCGCGCAATGGTCCAATGTGCTGAAACCGCTCGAGAGCGAAGCTGCCACGCGGCTCGAGAATTGGGCCGGGAAGCTGCGCTATCCCATCCGCGTGGGTGAGCACGATCAGACTGCGGCTGCATTCAGTCTGGTGTGGGATTGGGCAGGGGTCGCGGGCGATCCGCAGATGCGCAGCGTCCTCACCTACGCCGCGCGCCGCTTCTATCTCGCCGACCGAGACTGCCCGCTGAGCTACGAGCCGTCGGGCGAGGATTTTTATTCGCCTTGTCTGGGGGAGGCCGATTTCATGCGCCGCGTGCTCGGCCCCGACACCTTCGCACATTGGCTCGGGGATTTTCTGCCGGACATTCCCACGCGCCTGGGCAAACCTTGGCTCGAGCCCGCAATCGTCATCGATCGGGCAGATCCGAAGCTTGCGCACACGGACGGACTGAATTTGAGCCGGGCGTGGATGCTCGAGGGCATTGCCGACGGGTTGCCCGCGCGCGATCACCGCGTGGCCGTGCTGCGCGCCGTCGGGCAGCTGCACCGGGACGCGGCGTTGCCGGCGGTAACCGGAGAGCACTACGAGGGCGGCCATTGGCTCGCGGCATTCGCCGTGTATCTCACCAGCGGCGCGGGCCTCAAGTAGGCGCGCGGCGCGCGATGGCGAGCTCCGCGGCCGCGAGATCCTCGAGCGCCGTTCCCACGCTTTTGAACAGGGTGATCGCCGCGGGGTGGGACCGCTTGAAACGACCGGACGCAAGCTCCGTGAGCTCCGCGCGCACGGCCTGCGGACCGATGACGCCGCGTGCAATGGCGCCGACGATCTCGCCGGATTCGACGAGCGCACCGACGCGGGTGTCCACATAGAGCTCGGCTCGCGCGAGAGCCTCGTCGTCGGCCTCGCACATTTCTGAGTTGAAGGCGCCGACCAGATCGAGGTGCTGGCCCGCGCGCAGCCACGCGCCGCGCACCAGCGGTTGTTGCGACAGAGTGGCGCAGCTCACGATGTCGGCCCAGCGGACGGCGGCTTCGAGATCATCGACGGCCTCGACGCGCAGCTGCGGGCCGCTCAAGGACGCCGCCAGGGCGGCTGCGCGTTCCGGGCGCCGCCCCCAGATGCGCACCTGCCGGATGGGGCGCACCCGGGCATGGCTTTCGATGAGATGGGGCGCAAGCTGCCCGGTGCCGACCATGGCCAAGCGCGCGGCGTCCGGTGCGGACAGATAGCGCGAGGCGAGCGCCGATGCCGCGCCCGTGCGTCGCAAGGTGAGCTCCTCGCCGTCGAGCAAGGCTCGCGGTACGCCCGTCGCGGCGTCGAGCAATAGATAGGTGGCCGCGACCGCCGGCAAGCCTTTCTGCGCATTGTCGGGATACACGGTTACCAGCTTGATGCCGAGCGACGCACCGGCTCTCCACGCCGGCATCACGAGGAGCGTGCCGCCGCGCGCACCTGGCTGCGCGGGCTCGATGGCGTACCGCTGGCGCCCGGGCGCCGTGACGGGTGCGCGAAAGGCGGCGTCGAGCGCATCGATCAGCGCTTCTCGATCGAGGCTGACCGCGAGCGCCTCAGCGTCGAGTTGCAGCATTCGCCCGCGTCCCCTCAAATGATGTTGAGCTCGCGCAGCGGCGCATTCGCGAGGTAGCGTGCGTAGGAGAGCGGCGAGAGATCGATGGTGCGGAATTCGCCATAACAGATGTGCTCCGCGAGCCCCCGGCCGATGGCGGGCGATTGCTGGATGCCGTGGCCGCTGAACCCGCTTGCGAGCAGCAAATTGCCGATGCCGGGCACGGGACCGATGAAGGCATTCTGATCGAATGTATTGTAGTCGTAGTGTCCGGCCCACGCGGAGGTCATGCGCACCGCCTCGAAGGCGGGCACGCGGTGTGCGAGCAGCGGCCACGCACGCGTCTCGAAGGCCGCCAGATCCACTTCGAAGTCCTGCGGCGAGACGTCCGGATCCGGATCCTCGGGCGGCCCGCACAGAAACCGGTTGCCCTCGGGACGAAACCAGAGCCCGGATGGGTCGATGACCAGAGGACAATGCGGGATGGACACCGGACACGTGAAGACGAACACGTTGCGCTTGCGGGCAAAGACCGGCAGCTCGATCCCCACCGTGGCGGCGAGCGCGCGGGAGCGGGTGCCGGTCGCATTCACGGCGTAATCGCAGGGCAGGCGCCCGCGCTTCTCGAGTAGCGAGGCTTCGATGCGCCCGCTCCCCGAATGCTCGAAGCCGAGCACCCGATCGCGCAGGTAATGCACGCCGAGCCGCTCACCGGCGCGGCGCAGCGCCGCGAGCAGCGCCTGGCCGTCGAACCAGCCCTCGCCGCGCAGCGTATCGCAGCCCGCCGCGAGGTCGGCGGTATTCAGCCAGGGATAACGCGCAGCGAGCGCCGGCCGATCGTGCAGCCGGACTGTGACCGCGTGCGTGCGCTGAATCGCGGCGCGCTGCTCGAGCGTGTGCCGTCCCTGGGGAGTCGCGAGATAGAGATAGCTCGATTCGACCAGAGCGAGGTCGAGTTGCGCGTCCGCGAGGCGCCGCGGCGCATCGCGCAAGAACTCCATGCCGAAGCGCGAGATGTCGATGTTGAGGGGCGTCGAAAATTGCTGGCGTATCGAGCTCGCCGAGCGTGTGCTGGCCGCTTCGCGGTACGTAGGGTCGGGCTCGATCACCAGCACCTCTCCGGAAAAATCCTGACAAGACGCCAGAAAATAAGCGCACGCGGAGCCGATGGCGCCGCCACCCGCGATGACGACCCTCCCGGTCAGGCACGCACCCGCTGAGATTTCGGATCGTACAGCGGCACGAGGGACGCCCGCGCCGGTACTTTGGCGGCCGCCGTTTCAATCTCGTAGCGCCCGGCCGCGATGAAGGTATCGCTCGCGCCTTCGGCGTGCGCGACATAACCCAGGGCGACGGCCCCACCCAGCGTATGGCCGTACATGGCGGAGGTCACGAAGCCGACGCGCTCGCCGTCCCGATAGATGGGCTCGTCGTGGTAGAGCAGGGGCTCGGGATCCTCGAGCAGAAATTGCACCAGGCGCCGCTCCACCACACCCCTCTCGCGCTGCGCAAGCAGCGCCTCGCGTCCCACGAATCCGTCGGGCTTGCGCCAGTCGCAGGTGAATGCCAGTCCGGCCTCGAGCGGGGTGTCCGAGGGGCCGATGTCGTGCGGCCAATCGCGGTAGGCTTTCTCGATGCGCAGAGAGTTCAGCGTGTGGTAGCCGCAGTGACGCAGTCCCTGCGTCCGTCCCGACTCGATGAGGGCGTCGTAGACGCTCTGGGCGAAGGAGGTCGGGATATAGAGTTCCCAGCCGAGCTCGCCCACATAGGTGAGGCGCAGCGCGAGCACGGTCTGGTAGCCGATGCGCACCTCGCGGCACGTGGCGAAGGGGAAAGCGGACGCCGAGAAATCATCGCTCGATATCGATTGCAGCAGCGCACGCGAGGCGGGACCCTGCACGTTGAGCATGGCATAGGCGTCGGATAAATCGGCGATGATGCAGAGCGCGGTCTCGGGGATGGAGTTCTTGATCCAGGCCTCGACATGCGTCTGCGTGAACGCCGCCGTGACCACCATGAAACGGTCTGCGGCGAGCCGCGTCACGGTGAGATCGGCCTCGATGCCGCCCGCGGTGTTCAGGAACTGGGTATAGACGCAGCGTCCGAGCTCGACGTCGACGTTCGCAGTCGAGAGGCGATTGAGGACGCGCACGGCATCGCGACCCATCACCATGAGCTTCGCGAAGGAGGATTGCTCGAACACTCCGACGCGCTCGCGCACCGCCGCGTGCTCTTCTGCGTTGTTGGCGAACCAGTTCTGCCGGACCCAGCCGTACGCATAGGCCGGGCGCTCGCCCGGCCGTGCATACCAATTCGGCCGTTCCCAGCCGGCGGACTCGCCGAAGCAGGCGCCGGCGGCGGCGAGCCGATCGTGCAGGACGCCTTTTTTGACGCCCCGCGCCGTCGCGGCCTGTCGAAACGGATAATGATCCTGGTAGCCGATCCCCAGCGTCTCGACCACGCGATCTTGCAGGTATCGGTCGTTATCCTGCCAGGCATGGGCGCGGCGCAGATTCACGCTCCATACATCCATCGGCGGCCGCCCATCGACGATCCAGCGTGCCATCACCATGCCGACGCCGCCGCCCGAGAGAATGCCGAGGGAGTTGAAGCCCGCGGCGACGAACAAGCGCTCGAGGTTCGGTGCCTCGCCCATGAGATAGTTGTGGTCGGCGGTGAAGGACTCGGGCCCACAGAAGAGCAGCTTGATGCCGGTATCCAGCAAGCACGGCACCCGGCCCATGGCCTTTTCGATGAAGGGCGCCATGCGCTCCCAATCGGGAGGTATGTCGCCGAAGGTGAAGTCCCCGGGGACGCCGCCGAGACTCCACGGCTTGGCCTGCGGCTCGAACAAGCCCAGCATGATCTTGCCCGCCTCTTCGCGGATGTAGGCGCAATTACCCGGATCCCGAAGAATCGGCAGCATCGGATGCACGCCCGCCACCGGCTCGGAGATGAGGTAGTAGTGCTCGGCGGCCTGCAAGGGCACGTTCACGCCCGCCGTGCGCCCCACCTCGCGCGACCACATACCGGCACAGAGGACCACGAAGTCCGCACGCACCTCGCCCACGGCCGTGCGTACTCCGACCGCGCGGCCGCTCTCGCGCAGGATGGCGGTCACCGGTGCGTGCTCGAAGATCTGCGCACCGCGCAGGCGCGCGCCCTTGGCGAGCGCTTGCGTCACATCGGTGGGATTGACGCGTCCGTCGTCGGGAAAATAGAAGGCAGCGGTCAAATCCTCCACTCGAGCGAGCGGCCATAAGCGCTTCACTTCGGCGGGAGTGATCTCGTGAGCCTGCACTCCGAACGTCGCAGCCATGTGCATCCCGCGGCGCATCTCCTCGGCCTTGTCCCGGGTCATCGCGAGCTGAATCGAGCCGCAGCCGATGAGGCCGGTCGCCTGGCCCGTCTCGGCCTCGAGCCGTCGATATAGCCCCTGGGAATATTTGGCGAGCCGCGTCTGGGTTTCGGTGTCACGGAGCGAGGTCAGAAGTCCCGCCGCGTGCCAGGTGGTCCCCGACGTGAGCTGCGCACGCTCGAGCAGGACCACGTCGCGCCAGCCCAGCTCCGTCAGATGATAGGCGACCGAGCAGCCGATGACGCCGCCTCCGATGATGACGACGCGTGCGTGCGTGGGCGGCGCTTTATCGATCATGCGTTCGACCTACCTCTCCGGGCGCTGAAGGCCAGGGCGCGCATAGTACCGAAATTCGAAAACGCCGACTTGCTGTCAAGGCAGGTGCCGACGCAAATGACGCCGCGCTCCTACAGCGATCGGGCGAAGGAGCGAGCGTAATGACGCTCAATCTGCGGTGGCCGGAGCAGGGCCGTGCAGCGACAGCTACATCGTCACATCATCGGAGGGTTTCAAAATGGCTTCAAAGAATACAGCCGTGTTCGGCATTTACCGCACGCCCGAGGACGCGGAGCGCGCCGTGGACGCGTTGATGGGTGCAGGGTTTGCCAGCGGCGCGATCTCAGTGCTGTTGCCGGACAACGAGAGTACCCGGGCCTTTGCGCATCACAAGGACACCAAGGCGCCCGAAGGCACCACGGCGGGCGTGACCACGGGCGGGGTCATCGGCGGAGCGCTGGGCGTGCTCGCCGGCATCGGGGCGCTGGCGATTCCGGGCGTCGGGCCTTTGATCGCGGCCGGCCCCATCGTCGCGGGCTTGGCGGGCTTGGGTGTCGGCGGCGCCGTGGGCGGCCTGGTCGGCGCGCTCATCGGCATGGGCATTCCCGAGTACGAGGCGAAGCGCTACGAGGGGCGAGTCAAGGATGGCGGCACGCTCCTTTCCGTGCATTGCGACACCTCGGATCAAGTGAAGCGTGCCAAGGAGCTGCTGCAGTCGAGCGGCGCCCAGGACATCTCCTCGACATCGGAAGCCGCCGCGGCGAAACCGGATGAGCGGCGCGATGTCGAGCCGCCCTCTGCGGTAGACCCGCGCGCCGTCAATCAGCCGCGCGTCGCGAGCTTCACGCCGGACCCGACTGTGTTGACGGAGCCCGGGTACGCGGCCGATACAGCGGCGGCGCGGGAAGCGCGCGCGGCGCGCATCGGCGCCGGACAGCCGCCGGTCGAGCCGGCCGATCCGACCGCGCCGCGTATCTATCGATAAGTTGCGCCGAGTCGAGTGCGAGACCGCGGTTCGCCGCGGTCTCGCACCTTTGGCTCCTCAGCCCGACGGGGTCGATCCGGCTGGGGGGGTCGAGACCGGTGGGTCCACCTCATAACCCCGCTGCTTGAGCTCGTCGAGCAAACCGCCCTTCTCGAGCAATAAATCCATGTTGACCACGGCGATCGTGGTGCCGGCGCTGTCCAGGGATTTCAGCAGGGCTTGAAGCCAGGTACGGCGTATGCGCGCGAGGAGATCGCCGGAGGCGGCGCCCGAGTCGAGCGCTTTCAGGCACGCATCCACTTGCGCGGGCTCGGGATGGCCCTGAATGCTCTCGATGTCGCCGGTGGCCCACGCCCGCGCTCGATCGATGAGCTGCGGCAATCCGCTCTCCACCGTGACGAGCGAGGCGTCGACGCAGGTGTTCTCGGTCGAGGCCGGCATGGACTTGAGGGCATCGACCAGATCGCCGACTCCGGCGATTTTCACTTCCTCCACGCGAACGTCCCGCTTCTTCGCCAGTGCCCGGACTGCTGCGCCGAGATCCAGGCGCGCCGAGAGGCCCACGCTGTGAAAGGCCTGCTGCTCCAGAAAGGCGGAGGCGATGATGGGCCGAAAACGTTCCCATTTCTCGGCGTCGTTCGTGAACCGCGCCCGATCCTTGCCGAAACGAGCATACAAGTCGGGCGGCATCACGTCCTTGAGGCGCTTGCCGCCGTGGACCATGAGCGCGCTGCGCTCAGTGATCAACAGCCACAGGATGCGCACGATGCCGATCTCCAGCGGCTTCGGCACCAGAACCTCGCTGGTGGAGGCGAGTAGCCGCTCCACTTGAGTGGAGCGCCACGTGATGCCCTTCGGCAGCGGCGATATGCTGCCGAGGATCCAGAGGTGCGATGCGCCTTTGTGGACGTGCCAAAGACCGGGGCCGGTGCGCTCGCCGGTCACCACGAGCTCTTGCAGCTGATCGGGCGGCACGGCCACCGCGGCGGAGCCGGGTTCCGCGCACACGGCGGTCGACGAGGCCGCCAGCCATGCCACGAGGAGAGCAGTGAGCCATTTCATCGCGCTCATGATACCGAACGCCTCGTGGCTCCGCTGCGCGGGCCTTCAGTCGCGCACGCGCCGCGCAAGTCGACGCAGCTTCTGCTCGCGCGCCACGACTTCCTTGTTGGGGCCCAGGAACTCCAGCAGCGCCGCGCCGCGCGCCGAGTGCGCTGCGACGACTTTGATGGCGACGAGCGTCGGGGTCGCGAGGACGATGCCGGCAATCCCCCAGAAAAGGCCGCCGAACCACAAGGACAGAAACACGACGAGAGGATTGACCGCGAGGCGTCGGCCCACCAGGAGCGGCTGCACGATCTGTCCCTCGAGGGTCACGAGGACGACGAAGCTTCCCGCGATGCCGGCGACACGGCCGAGATCGGTAAACGATACGATCGCGACGACGGTGATCACCAGGAGCGTGGCCCCGGGCCCCACGTAGGGGAAGTAATTCAGCGCCGCCGCGAGAACCCCCCAGAGATACGGGTTCGGCATGCCCCACACCATCATCAGGGCTGCCGTCGCGATTCCCAGACCAATGTTGATCGCGGTGGCGGTGATATAGAACCGACCGACCTCGGCGCGCACCTTGTCGATGACCTCAAGCACGTGTCCGGCATGCAGGTCATCGACGAACGCCACGGTCATGCGCGCGAGCATGGGCGGGCCGCCTGCGAGGAGGAACAACGTCAGGATCGCGAACGTGAGCAAGCCGACGACCGCATTGCGCGTCACGTCGAGCAGCAGCTGCGGGCCGCTCGTGGGCGATTCCACCACGGCCGGGCGCGCGACGCCCGCCGCGGGACGCACACCTGCCAGGTTATCCGCCGAGCCGCGCAGGTCGTCGACGTGTCTCATGAAACGGGCGAGCGGCGTGATGCGCTGCTTGATGGTTTGCAGCGTGTCGGGCGCGGTGGCAAACCAGTGCTGCGCGGGTTTCCAGACCAGGTCGATGGCCCCCCCCGCTAATGCCAGGCTCAGGATCAAGATCAGCAGCGCGCTCACACCGCGCGGGACACGCCAGCGATGCAATGCCTCGACCGGGCTCGACAGGATCAGCGCAAACAGCAATGCGAGGGCGATCGGCGTGAACGCCGCGTGGGCCTCGTAGAGCAAGAGGCCGAGGGCACCGAAAACCAGCATTTTGCTTGCCGTCATCGCTCGGCCCGGGCGACGAGTGCCCGAGACTGGGGCGTGCTCGAGGTCACTGTCAGCATCAGCTGACATGCGAACGGTGTCTTGGGTAGGTGGGCGCAATCGCTTGATACGTTACTGTGTTTTGGCGGGCAGGATGACGATGCGGTTCGCATTAAGGATGCAGCGCCTCGGCGAACTCCTATCCGCGGGGCGGATTATTTCATCTAACGTCACCCAGTTCCAATTGGGATGGAGATCGAAACATGCTGCACTATGCCATCGTCTTCCTGATCATCGCCTTGATCGCCGCCGTTTTCGGCTTTGGCGGAATCGCAGCCGGCGCCGCCGGGGTCGCGAAAATCCTGTTCGTCATTTTCCTCATCGGCGCGGTCGTCTCTTTCATCATGCACAGCGGGCGGCGCATTTAGCGTTCCAACAGCGAGTGACCGGGTCGCCGCGTTAGCGGCGGGCCGATTATTCTCTCCGGGCGCCGTGCGAGTACACTCTCGGCATGGCGCACGAGACGCTAGTCCCCGCGAGCCGGATTTCGAGAGCCCTACGATGAGTAAGGGATCGGATCTGCTCGTCGCGGCGCTCGAGAACGAGGGGGTTGAGGGCATCTTCGGCGTGCCCGGGGAGGAGAACCTCGACGTCGTCGAGTCGCTGCGCAAGTCGCGCATCGAGCTCATCGTCACACGCCACGAGCAAGCGGCCGCCTTCATGGCCGCGACCCACGGTCGCCTCACCGGCCGCCCCGGGGTGTGCCTGTCGACGCTCGGGCCCGGGGCGCTCAACTTCACGACCGGCGCGGCCTACGCGCATCTCGGCGCGATGCCTATGCTCATGCTCACCGGCCAGAAGCCCATCAAGAATCCGCGGCAGGCGCGCTTTCAAATGGTCGATATCGTCGGCACCATGCGCCCGCTCACCAAGATGACCCGGCAGATCGTCGCGGCCGCCTCGATCCCTTCACTGGTGCGCGATGCCTTTCGCGTCGCCATGGAGGAGCGCCCAGGCCCCGTGCACCTCGAGCTGCCCGAAGACATTGCCGCCGAGGAAGCGGAGGCGCCGCTGGTACCGCCGCATCCCATCGACTGGCCGATTGCCTCGCCGCACGCCGTCGCGCGCGTCGCCGAGCTCATCCGCGCCGCTCGCCGGCCGCTCATCATGATCGGCGCCGCGGGCAATCGGCCGCGCCTCGTCGATTCTCTATCGGATTTCGTACGGCGGGCGCGCATCCCGTTCTTCAATACGCAAATGGGTAAGGGTGCAGTGACCGGCAGCTCCGATCTCTACATGGGCACCGCGGCGCTCACCGAGCGAGATTACGTGCACGATGCCATCGATCAGGCCGATCTGATCATCGCCATCGGGCACGATACGGTCGAAAAACCGCCCTTCTTGATGGATGGGCCCGGGGGTGCCCGGAGGCTCGTGTACGTCGGATTCTTGCCCGCGAACGTCGAGCAGGTGTTCTATCCGGACGCCGAGCTCATCGGGGATATCGGGGCCAACGTGGTCGCCCTGGCGGATCACCTCGAGGGGCACACCGCGGCCAACTCGACGTTCGAGGCGTTGCGTCCCAAGATCCTCGCGCACGTCAACGAGCGCTCCGAGTCGAGCCAATTCCCCATCATCCCGCAGCGCCTGGTGCACGATGTGCGCGCGGTGGTTCCCGAGGAGGGCATCGTCTGCCTCGACAACGGGATGTACAAAATCTGGTTCGCCCGTAATTACCGCACGCGGGTGGCGAACACGCTGCTGCTCGACAACGCGCTCGCCACCATGGGGGCAGGGCTTCCGTCTGCCATCATGGCGAAGCTCCTCAATCCGGACCGCCCCGTGCTCGCGGTGTGCGGAGACGGGGGCTTCATGATGAACAGTCAGGAGCTCGAGACCGCCGTACGGCTCAAATTGAGCCTGGTGGTGCTCATCGTCGTCGACGGCGCGTACGGCATGATCCGCTGGAAGCAAGCCGTCGACCGGTTTCCCGACTACGGTATGACCTTCGGTAACCCTGATTTCGTGACTTACGCGGCCGCGTACGGAGCGCGGGGCCATCACGTCGGCTCGGCCGAAGCGCTCGCCCCGACGCTACGCGCGGCCTTCGACGCCGGCGGCGTTCATCTCGTGGCCGTGCCGGTCGATTACCGCGAAAACATCCGGGTGCTGGTCGAGGAGCTCGGGCGACGCGATCGGCCTAGTTGAGCGGTCAGCCCGGCCGGGGCCGACGGACAGCTCTGACTTTTCCGCTTTCTCCTCCCCCACAGAAGAACCGGTCGGCGCCATCGGACTCGAGCCCCGATACGCCCATGCCGGGCGGCATCTCGAGACTCTCCAGCACTTCTCCCGTTCGAGGGTCGATGCGCCGCAGCTCACTCTCATCGCCTTGCCAGGTGCCGTGCCAGAGCTCGCCGTCGACCCAGGTGACTCCAGTGACGAAGCGGTTGGATTCGATCGTGCGAAGAATCGCTCCGGTTTGGGGATCGATTTGATGGATCTTTCGATCGCGATACTCTCCCACCCAAAGCGTCCCTTCGGCCCAAGTGAGCCCCGAGTCCCGCCCGCCGCCGGGCGCCGGGATGGTGGCGAGCACCCGACCGGTCTTCGGATCGATCTTCTGGATGCGAGCCTCTGCGAGCTGATATAGATGCTGCCCATCGAAGGCGGTTCCGGCATGCGCGGCGACATCGATCGCGCGCTGCATCTTGCCACTCGCAGGATCGAAGGCGTTCAGCTTATCGCCCGCCGCAAACCAGACGTTCTGACCGTCGTAGGTCACTCCGTGCACCCGGTCGGCCCCCGCAAAGGGGCCATATTCACGGAGGATCTCGGCTTTCGATCGACTCATGGAGCCATCTTAGTCAATCGGTAGAGGGGCGGGGAGTAACAAGGCCGTCGTGAATCCGGGCATCGGCGCGGTCATCCAACGACGCGACCGCCCACGCCCGAACGCTTGAACTTTGCCTGCCGCGGCAAGCGAGTCGAGCGCGCGCTGCACGGTGCGCTGGCTCGCTGAGAGCGCGAGGGCAAGCGCCGAGCTCGACCACGATTCACCATCCGCGAGCAACGCGAGCACAGCCGCGTGCTGCTCTTCGACGGGCCGCGCCAGCACGACCACCTCACGCGCGCCGCGGGCCACCAGGGCGAATCCGCGCCGGGTTGCGCGCACATCGGCGAGCGTTCGCAGCGCCCTGCGCAGCCGCCCGATCTCGACTCGCAGTCGCGCGCGATGGGATTCATCGGCGAGCCTCAAGCGGAAGGTGCGCGCGATGAGCGCGTCGCGCGGTACGTCTCCCGGCCATGCTTCGCCGAGGAGCCGGGCGAGCGTGAACAGCACCGGACGGCGGGCGAGTGCGACCACTTGGCGCCCCTGACGCACGGCATGACGGCATGCGTCCACCACGAGGGCCTTCGACGAGAGCAATGCTTCGACCTCCTCGAGCAGGAGGAGGCGCTCCTGACCGCCCGCAATCAGGCGCGCAGCGGGCGTGTGCAGCAGCCGTCGGGCGTTCTCGACCTCCGCGCAGAGCGCCGGGATGCGTGCCTGGCGCGCCGCCCGCTCGGCCCGATCGAGCGCAGCGCGCGCTGCCGTCGTTCGCAGTCGCCGCATGGCGATCCCCGCGAGCATGAGCTCGTGGACCGTCTGCGATGCGGCTGGCAGGGGCGCGGGGTCGAGGTGCGCGAGCCTATGCTCCGCCTCGTCGAGGCGTCCTATGAGCAGCAGGCGCCGGATTTCGAGATAGCGGGCGTGCGCGGCGTTGACCCGATCGCCATGGGCTTCGAGCGTAGCTCGCGCCGCCTCGAGCGCCTGCGCAGCCCAGCGCAAGTCCCGGGCCGCGAGTGCCACTTCGACCTCGGCGACGATGCATCGAGCCCGAGCGAGGGCCTCTTTCGAGCCGAATGCGCGCGCAGCGGTTCGCAGCAGCGCTCTCGCTCGAACGAAATCGCCGAGCTGCGCCATCGCGATGCCCCGCAGCGCGAGCGCCGGCGCGTCGTCGCGCAGGGCGACCCGCTTCAATGCGCCGAGCGGATCGCCCGCCGCGAGTGCACGTGCCGCGGCAGTGATCAGCGAGTCCATAGGTTCCCGGAGGGATGAGGCGAGCCGGCCGCCATTTACGCATTGCTCTGCTGGAGAGATCTCAAGTTCCGACCAATGTCTGCCGCAATGTCGGGTGAAGCGCGGGCGGAAGCGGCCCCCGCGGCATCGCCGCGAGCCCAATCAGGGAGTTCGTTCAGTGCGCCGAGCGGCCTGCTGCGCCGAGGGCGCGTACGACCGCTGCCTGGAAGGTCCTCATCGACCACTCGCCGAGGTGCTCGCACGCGATCGCGATCGTCTCCGCCTCCTCGAGCGACACCTCGGTGACGCTGTAACAGGCGACGATCTCACCGTTCGTCAGTAGATAGCGCGCAACGCGCGTATTCAAATCATAAGTGTACTTGTGGCCGCAGAACCCCGGACGCAATTTTCGTTTCAGCGTCGCGCTGTTTCTCATCGGCGCGAGTAACTGATTCACTGCGGCGGCGTCATTGAGACGCGCGAGCACCGACAAAATTCTTTCCATAGCGTGCACCTCCGGTTTTTGGTGGTGGCTGCCCCCGGGCGAGCGGTGATTTTACGCCTCTCGCCGACGATCGGCGACACTAACCTCCCAAACTCGTCAGAAGTGAATTGGACGGCGCAAAGAAGGTGGAGCCTGTGATCGCAGTTGAAAAATCGAGGATGCGGTCATGATGGCCGGTGTTACCGCCTACGAACATGTTGTGCAGCATTTGCTCGATCACCCAAAGATTTCGAGCATAGCCGATGAAATAGGTACCGTACTCGGCATGCCCGGGCCGACCGAACGGCATGTTGTCGCGCAAAATATCGTGTTCCACACCGTGCTCGTCCACGATGGTGGTCAGACTCTTGTGGGATTCCCGACCGGGGGCGTCCTCCAGTTCCACATTGTCCAGTTTCGTTCGACCGATGATCGACTCTTGCGATCCGGTATCCAACGCCTGCCATCGATCGAGCCGATGAAAATATTTTTGCACGACGATGTAGCTGCCGCCCTCGAAGGAAGCATCGTCGGATTGAATCAGGGCCGATTCGCCGAGCGCGCTACCCGTTGGATTCTCGGTTCCATCGACGAATCCCAGTAGATCTCGGGAGTCGAAGTAGCGAAAACCTTGCACCTCGTCTTCGACGGTTACGGCGTCGCCGAGCGCCTGCAAGATCAACCGTTCGAGGTCGAAGCACATATCGGGCCGTTCGGCCCGGATGTGAAACAAAAGGTCGCCGGGCGTCGCCGGCGCGGTATGCACCGGCCCACGAATCTCGGCAAAGCGGCGCAATTGCGCCGGGCGCTGCGGCCGGCGGAGCCGATCCCAGGCATCGCTTCCGATCCCGACGTTGCACGACAGGCGGCCTTTCAAATCCCGGAAACCCACTGCCCGGGTGAGACCTCCAATATCGCTGATCACCTCGAGCACGCGGCCGAGAGCCCGCGGGGTCGGGTCGATCGTGAGAACCAGAAACACGGCCGCCCGCGACAGGGGAGTCACGATGCTTTGGGGCTCGATGGGGACGCGGTCGGTATAATCTGTCATCGCATGGACCTCACCGGGCGGACACGACCAAAGCATCTATGCATGGGTTTATATTATCGGAAGCAACATTTGGCGCGCTGGCTCGCGCAAGCCGATAGACTGAATACGGGCTCTGTTTTCCCGAGAGTTTTCCCTGGTGTTCCCCAAGTTCACCTGGATATATCACAGGGGACTCGGAGCCCTTCAAAAGGTCCTCCTCGCGGTTTGAAACTGTTGCACCGCACGCGAAAAGCGTGCTCGGTATGATCGCGAGGTCGCTGGCCGTCGTCGGGCAGACGCCCCTTGGAATGGGCCCTTTTATTGTGCGGTGATGAAGCTTGTCCCCCTCACAATGAGCGCAGGAAATTCAGAATATTCTGCTGCTCCTCGGGGTTCAGCGCACTGAACTGCTGGATGACCGCGTTGGCCTCGCTCCCCGGACTCGAGTGAGCCTCGATGGCCGCGAGCAAATTGGACGTGCGCCCGTCATGCAGGAAGTACACCCGCTCACCGATGCCCCAGAGAGGCGCCGTGCGAAACTCATCGGGACCCGCTTGGCCTTGGGTGATGCCATCGGCCAAGCCCTGTCCCATGTGATGGACGATGAGATCCGAATAAAGATTCGCGGTTTGACGCGACAAGGCGAAGCTGGGCGACCGGGCCGATCCGGTCGCGATCGCGGGCCCCGTAGTGAACGACGGAGTGTGGCAGGCCGCGCAGCCCACGCTCACGAACTCCGCTCTACCCGCGATGGTGGACGGCGTCGGGGTCGCGGGCGCGGGCGGCGCGAGCATCCGCATGAAATTGGCGAACGCCTCGATGTCGGAGAGTACCGCGGTGGCGGGATAGCCCACCGCCGTTATGAAAGTATCGGTGTCGTTGGGCGTGATGTTGTACGGCTGGCAGTTTGGCGTTTCGTCCCGCTCCTGCGGGAATAGTTGGTTGGAAATTCCCATTTCGACGTTGTAGGCCTCGCCGGCGAACATGAGCAGAGATTTGTTTTGCGCCTTCCAGCCGAAGCGCGTGATGGTTCCGTCATTGGCGCTGAGGTTGGTATTGCCGCCGAGAATCGCGTTCGCGTGGCCTTTCACGCCGAGTGCAGCGTTCTGCGACGCATTGCTGGCCATATTCGCGAGAATGGCGGAGTCCGGAATGGCCTCGATCAGGCCCGCTCCCAACAGCGGCGTGGGAATTCGAAACACGATATTCGGATTTCCGCCTTGTCCGCTCACGGCATTTCCGGCGGGCGTGAAGCTTGGCTGCTGAATGCTGCAGCTGCCCGCATCCGCGCGCCCGCTCACCACGAATAAATTGTGCACGCCGCCGTCGCGCGCACCGTTCGATTGCTGAAACCGGGGCTCGCGGATCGGCCCGGCGGCGGTGATGAACCAGGGAACCTGGTTCGATGCGCCGTCCGCGGTTGCGACCGCAATCAAGGGGTTTTGAGCGGGACTCGAGCCCCCCACGTAGGGCTGCGCGTGGCAGGAGACGCAGCTGTTCGAATTGAATCGCGGGCCGAGTCCGTTGCCTTGAGCAGAATTCGCCGCGCTCACCACTTCGACGGTCATGAATCGCGCCATGCCGTCCTCGAAAAAGCCGAGCTCATCCCGGCCGAGCCTTTGCAGCGGCACGGGCGGTCCGTCGTCGGTCGGCGCAGTGCGCACGCCCGGGTCGGCCGGCGCGGCGCCGGCGAACGCGCAGCATTGAGAGGCGGCGAATGCGGCGCACGGGATCAACAAGATCAAGCGGGCTGGTGATCGCATGAACTTCCCCCTGCATTGTCGAGGCGGCGGTCGCCTGACTTCGCGATCCGGTATAGGCGCGTGGAAATTCGCTGTCGAATGTCGCGCTCGCCGCACGTTAGCAATGAGAGACAGCATATGCAGCGGCGCACATCGGGAGGACCTCGCCTGAGCGCCTTGCCCGGGAAGCAGGTGCAGGGCCGGCCATATACCAAGGTCAGCTTGGTAGTTTACCTTCGGATCTGGTAGAGTAGGGAGGTGAAAAAAGCGTCAGATCGCGCCTCGGTCATGGCTCACGAGCTGCGGGTTGTTCTGGGCCAGCTCATGCGCCGCTTGCGCGCACAAGCCAACAAGGGTGATCTGTCGCTTTCGCAGCGCGCGGTGCTCGGCACGCTCGACCGTGAGGGCACCGCCACCGTGACCGCGCTCGCGCGCGCTGAAGGCGTACGATCCCAATCCATGGGAGCCACGGTGGCCGCGCTGCAGGAGGCCGGTCTGGTCGACGGAGCTCCCGATCCTGCCGATGGCAGGCAGGTCATGCTCTCGTTGACAGAGGCAGCACGCGGCTTGATCAAGGCCAATCGTGCCGCCCGCGAGGACTGGCTCTCTCAGGCCATCCGCTCGCATCTTACCTCGGTGGAGCAGCAAGAGCTTGCCGGGGCAGTGCGGCTGCTTCGGCGCATCGTCGACTGACACCCCAGTATCAAGGACATTCCCCATGGCAATCTCTCCGCTCGATGCCAACACCGCCCTCGTGATCATCGACCTGCAGAAAGGCCTGCTTTCCTACCCCACCGTTCACTCCATCGACGATGTGGCGCGGCACGCGGGCGAGCTCGCAGCAGCGTTCAGGCGCCACCATTTGCCCGTCGTGCTCGTAAACGCGAATGGCGGCGCTCCCGGCCGCACGCAGAATCCGGGCAATGCCGCTTCGCGCCCGGCAGATTGGCTCGAGTTCGTGGCGGCGCTCGACCGTCAGCCGCACGATCACATCGTTACCAAGAGGACTTGGGGCGCCTTCAGCCATACCGACCTCGAGGCGCACCTAAAGCGCCTGGGCGTCACTCAGATCGTGCTCGCCGGTGTGGCCACGAGCATCGGGGTCGAGTCGACTGCGCGGCATGCGCACGAGCTCGGCTTTCACGTCGCACTCGCCGTGGATGCGATGACCGATCTGAGCCTCGATGCCCACGAACACTCCGTGACGCGCATCTTCCCGCGGCTGGGGGAGAACGCGACCACGCACGAGATTCTCGAGCTTTTGAGGAAGCGGTTCGAATAGCGTGCTAGCCGCCTTTCGATCGCTGCGCAACTACAACTACCGCCTGTGGGCCGCGGGAGCGGTGGTCTCCAACGTAGGCACCTGGATGCAACGCACCGCCCAGGACTGGCTGGTGCTCGCCGAGCTCACGCACAAGAGCGCCACTGCGCTCGGCGTCGTCATGGCGTTGCAGTTCGGCCCGCTTGCCCTCATGCTGCCGTTCTCGGGCTTCGCGGCCGATTCCTTCGATCGCCGCAAGCTCCTGATTGCCACCCAGGCCATCATGGGAGTGCTGGCGCTCGGACTCAGCATTCTGACGCTGTCGGGCCTCGTCCGGTTATGGCATGTGTATGTGTTTGCGTTTCTCCTGGGATGCGTCAGCGCGTTCGACGCGACCGCCCGTCAAACGTTCGTCGCCGAGCTGGTGGGAGAAGAGGACCTCTCGAATGCGGTGGGTCTGAATTCGGCCTCGTTCAACGCGGCTCGCATGATCGGTCCGGCAATCGCGGGTTTCATGATCGCCGCCGTGGGAACCGGCTGGGTGTTCCTGATCAATGCCTTGTCCTTCGTGGGCGTGCTGTGCTCGCTGTTCGCCCTGCGCGTCGATCGTCTGCACCGTGAGGCACGCGCCGGCGGCGAGGGGGCCGGCGGGCTGCTCGAGGGCTGGCGCTACGTTTGGCGCCGGCCCGACATCAAAGCGATCCTGCTGATGCTGTTTTTGATCGGCACATTCGGCATCAACTTCCCGATTTTCATCTCGACCATGTCGGTCGGCGTGTTCCACACCGGGGCGAGCGAATTCGGCCTGCTGTCCTCGATGCTCGCGATCGGATCGGTGACGGGCGCGCTGCTGTCCGCCCGCCGCGAAAAGCCGGGGCTGCTGGTGATGACCGCCGCGGCCGGCCTGTTCGGGGCGGGTTTCTGCCTGGCGGCCGCCATGCCGACTTACGGACTCTTCGGTTGCGCGCTGATCATCATCGGCCTATCGGCGCAGACATTCACCACCACCTGCAACGTGAGCCTGCAGCTATCGACCGATCCGAATATGCGCGGACGGGTCATCGCCCTGTTCCTGGCCATCGCCGTGGGCGCGACTCCCGTCGGAGCCCCGCTCGTCGGATGGGTGGCAGACACGCTCGGCCCGCGCTGGGCGCTCGCCGTGGGCGCCGCGTCGGGCTTCGCCGCCGTCGCCGTAGCGCTTCGCTACCTGGCGAAGTATCGCGGCCTGAAGGTGCGGGTGGATCAGGGCCGCTTGAACTTCAGCCTGGAATCGGGAGTACCGCGCTAGGGCGACGGGCCCGGCGGGCCTTTGCCAATCGCGCGGACAAGCGCTATTGTGAGCTTCTGCTCACATTTCAGAGGCACGCCGACGCTCGATGCGCCATCAAGACAATCCCTTGCATAAATTTCTGCCGCGGCGGATGCCGCGCCAGAAGCGGTCGCGGCTGCTGGTCGACAAGATCCTCGCAACCGCGAAAACGCTGTTCGAGCAGGAAGGCTATGCCTACGTGACTACCAATCGGATTGCCGAGAAGGCCAACATCAGCATCGGCTCGCTGTATCAATATTTCAAGAATTCTGAATCGATCGCGCTCGCCGTGTACGAGAACGCGTGTGCGCGAGCAGCCTTGACCATGAAACGCATGGTCTTGGAGAACTTGGGCGTACCCTTGGAGGAGTCGGTGCGCATGCATGTCGAACGGCTGTTCGATATCTTCGAGAAAGATCACTATGCGCTTCTGCGTCTGGTTCTCGAGATCCCCGAGTTTCGCACCGCGGCGCGTCCGCTCTCATTCACCAATTTGATAGGCCACACGACCCAAATGGGGCTGCAGCAGCACTTCGCGGGTGTCGACCGGGCGACCATCGCCCGCAAATCCTATGTCATCGATCGATGCGCCCTCGGGATGATCAGCCGCTTTCTCGACGAGAAGCCGGATTTTTTCAGCAGAAAGGAAGCGATCGACGAGATCACGCAACTCGTTCGCCAGTATCTCGCGACTCTGCGCAGCCACGGCGTCCCGGCGCCGGCCGCCGGCGGATGAGGCCTCAGCCTGTGCCGTTGCACTTTGCCAACTTGTCCGCATCGAATGGGCGGTCCGGCACGCCGTAGGCGCTCAGCGCTCCGGCCTTCTGTTGAAGCGCATGGCAGGCACCGGTGGAATTGGGGTTCCTGGGCTCGGAAACCAGCGTGCAGGTAGTACCCGAGCAATACCAGAGATTATCGCCGGCAACGAATTCCTTGCTGCTGGCGAGCGGTTGCACGAGTGTGGCTGTGTAACGGACCTTCTGCGCTACGGCGGCAGCGCTCGCCAGAATCAATGATGCGCTGATCAACTGAACGGTGTTCACGGCTATCTCCCTATCTTCCTGGATGGGGAGATTCTAAATTGAGCTTTCGCTCACATTAAACTCGCGATTTTGACCTCGCGATTTTCCCGCACCCTGCGCTTGTCCGTAGCCGCAACTGTACTTACCTGTTGCGGGGCATCAGGTTGCGGCTCGCGCCAGCGTGTCTTATGGTCGAATCAACCAGAGGAAGGAATTCCCATGCGCGAGCCTACGCAGGTCGATCGATTTTGCGACCAGCGCGACGACAACCCCTACTGGAACGAAAGCTGCTGGTTTTCCTTCTCGATCCCCGAGCGAGGCATCCACGGCATGGTCTACTACTTCTTCCGTCCCAACATGAAGCTGATGATGGGAGGGCCGATCTTGTGGGACGGCTCGGGAGCCCATTCCTGGGACTGCCTCTACTTCGACTGGCATCACTTGCAGCCGATTCCGCCGAACGCCGAGAAATTCAACTTCACCGCATCCAATTCGCTCGACGTCAAGATCATCGAGCCCTTGAAGCAGTACCGGCTGCGCTACGACGCCAACGGCTTCAAGCTGGATCTTCTGTGGAAGGCGATCGAGGAGCCGCATCACTTCCTCGGCATGGAAATTGAGGCGACGGGCGCGTCGGCCGAGAATCGCATGCACCTGGAGCAACGCGGGCGGGCGCAGGGCCGGATCGAGCTCGACGGCAAGATCTTGGATGTCGACAGCTTCGCGCTGCGCGACACGTCCTGGGGCCGACGGCAGACCGACAGCGTGAAGCGCGGCAGCTACTTCTGGGCAATCGCATCCGAGGACACAGCCTTCCATGCGCAGACCATGGGCGAAGGCGACCTGCAGCGCGTGGTCGGCGGCTTCCTGACACGCGGCGGCAAGACAGCTACGCTCGCCGGCGGCGAACGGGTCGTAACCGAAATGGGCGGGCTGACTCCGCATACCTTCCGCATCACGCTCGAGGACCGGCTCGGACGCACGGCCGATATCACGGCGACGACTTGCAGCCACCTCATGTTCAACGGTTTCCCCCGCTGCCAAGTGGTCTGGTCGCTGCTCGAGGCGGATTTTGGCGCAGGCGTCAAGGGTTGGGGCGACATTCAGGAGTTTCAGCCGATGGAGCAGTTCCGCCGGATGGTTCGCGGCAACTCCGTGCGTTAGGGAGCGGCAACAATGAGTGGTCAAATCGTCGTGATTTCGGGCTCGTCCGGAGCGGGCAAGACGACCACCTGCAGCACGTTTGCCCGGCGCGCCGAGGAGCCTTACCTGATGTTCGGTATGGATCTGCTCGTCGGCACGCTCTTTCCGAGCAAATACACGATATTTGGCGAGAAAAAGGCCGAAGGCTACTACGGGTTGGGCTGGGGCCCCGTCGGCTGGAAGGCGATCGAAGCCATGCACGAAATGATCGCCGCCGCCGCGCGCAGCGGCCAGAACATGGTGGTCGACCACTTGATGTTCCTCGATCCGCCGATCCTGCAAGACTGCGTCTGGCGCATGACGGACGTCCCGGTCCTGTTCGTCAACCTGAAGCCCTCGCGGCAAGTGCTCGAAAGGCGTATCACCGGACGTAAGATCGAGCTGCCGCCGCCGATGGTGGAAGCGGTGGGCGGTCCCGATGGCGTGAAACGGCTTGGAGAGATGCTGGCCGCAATGACCCCCTGGTACTACGAACGTGCCTACCAGAACGATTGCGTGGACCTCGAGCTGGATTCGGAGGCTCAAACCTCGGACGAACTATGCGCACAGATCGAGGCCCGTCTCGCGCAAGGTCCGGGCACGGCATTCGCCGAATTGCGTAGGAGATATGCAAGACCGAGCGGCTGAAAAGGGCGGGCGATCGCGGGTAGTATGCATCTTCAGATAACCGGATGAGTCGAGCATGCAACCGCTGAGCAGTTACACCTTCCGTGATCCCAAGGTCATGCAGAACCCGTACCCCTATTACGGGCGTTTGCGCGCGGAGGATCCCGTGCACTTCGATGAGGGGATCCAGACCTGGCTGGTGACGCGCCACGACGATATCTTGGCGGTGGCTCGCAATACCGAGGCCTATTCTGACGAAATGCGGGTTTCCAAGGCAATCCGTTCCCCGTTCCAGGACGAGGTCGACGAGTACATGAAGCGCGAAGGCTTCATGGTGCTCGATCCTGCGGACAGCTTCAAGGTCGATGGCGAGCTGCACGCGCGCCGCCGCAAGCTGGTGGCGCATGCTTTCACCGGACCCATCGTGGCTGCCATGGAAGCGCGAGTGGCCGCGATCTGCCGCGACAAGGCGGCTGCGCTTCTCGGCCGGTCCGAGGTCGACTTGGTCAGGGAATATGCAATGCCGATTCCCATCCTGGTCATCTGCGATGCCCTGGGATTACCGATGGATCACGTCGACGAGATCAGCCGCGGCGCGGATTCCATGGTGGCGCAGGTCGGCGCGGGCGCGACACGGGAGGTCGCTTACCAGCGCGCACACGACGTCCTGCAGTTGCATCGCTTCGTGCGGCAGGCCATCGAGGAGCGGCGGCGCAAACCAGGGCCCGATCTCATATCGCAGATCGTGCATGCGCGGATCGATGACCCCGCTGCTCCGCACCTCACCGAGCGCGAATTGATGGCCATTGCAACGGTCGCACTTGCCGGAGGCGTGGATACCACGCGCAACGGCATCGCCTTTGGGCTGCATGCGCTCGCGACGCGGCCGGATCTGCTGGCACGCCTGCGGGCATCCAAGGAGCAAGACAAGGAGATTGGACGCTTCAACGATGAGACCTTACGGTTTTATTCGCCGGTCCCGCAGCTGCCCCGCATCGCCACGACGGAAACGGTGCTGCGCGGCAAGACAATTCCGAAGGGATCGTTCGTCCTTCTCTGCTGGGCCTCGGGCAATCGCGATCCGCTGCGCTTTGCCGATCCGGAGAGATTCGACATGGATCGAACCGGTCTGCACCAGCATCTCGCGTTCGGCACCGGCATTCACTACTGCCTGGGCGCGATGTTGGCACGCCAGGAGATGAAGTGCTCGATCCGAGGAATCGTCAACAACGTGGAATCGCTCGAGCTGGCCGTGCCGCCGGATCAACTCGACTTGAGCGACACCATGGTTATTCTTCGTGGCTTGAAGAGCCTGCCCGTGCGGTTGCGAGTCGCCCGAGCGAGATGAGCCTTGTCGCCAGCGCGCAGCGAGACAGAATGGCCGACGCTCGACGCGCGTCGCCTTATTCCTTTGGAGGGCGGCCGCAATTTTCGAGACCTAGGCGGCTATATCACGAGTGACGGGCGGCGCGTGAAATGGGGCAAGCTGTTTCGGTCCGGGAGCCTCGCGGGGCTGACCCCGGCCGACTACGACTCTCTGTCGAGGTTATCCATCAAAGCCGTATGCGACCTACGCACCGTCCAAGAATGCAACGCCGAGCCGAACCGGTGGTGCCAGGTCGCGAACATCGGATATTGGGCGCGTGAGCATTACGATAGTTTCGGTGAGCTGCGCAAGGTCATGGCAGCGGATGTGTCCACGTTCGAGATGGCGCGCGCCGCCATGATTGAAGGCTATCGACGCTTACCCTTCGAGCAGGCGCCTGCCCACCGGGAACTGTTCAGCAGGTTGGCTGCCGGGAAAGTCCCGCTGGTGTTCAATTGCTCGGCCGGTAAAGATCGCGCCGGTACGGCCGCCGCTGTGATCCTGAGCGCGCTCGGTGTCCCGAGAGAGATCGTCGTTGAAGATTATGTGCTTACTGACCGGGTGGTAGACCTCGAGCGCATCTACATGGCGACGGCCCACAGAAGCGTACTGATGAACCATGCACCGGGAGTTGTGGCCGCCGTTCTGAAGGCCGACGCCGGCTATCTTCATGCGGCACTCGATGCAGTTGAAGAGAAGCACGGAACTGTTGCAGCCTATCTACGGGACGCTCTTGGGATCACCGCAGAGGTCTCATCCGCAATCCGGCACAGCCTGCTCGAGTGAAGTCGAGGCCGAGACGAGTCCAGAGGCGAACGGTCTTGCCTGGGCTTGCAATGCGACATGAATGGCGCGGCAGATATCCATGCAAGTCTACGCCCGATCGGCGATAGTCCCCAATTGATTCTGGCGAGGAGGGGAGGAGGCGTGTCCGCACTGAGCGATCTGCGAGTCCTTGAGCTGTCGAGCGGTGTCGCGGCAGAGTACTGCGGAAAATTGCTTGCGGATTTCGGGGCGCGGGTCATCAAGGCGGAGCCGCCCGGCTGCGGCAGTCAGACCCGATCGATGGGACCGTCCGCAGCGGGCAGCGAGTCCCGCGAAAGTAGCGGCTTGTTCGCCTATCTCAACACCAACAAGCAATCCGTGATCCTGGATACGGCGAGTCCCCCCGGGCAGCAGGCGCTGCGCGACCTGATCGTTGGGATCGATGTGGTCCTCGACGATCATCCCAAGGGCTGGCTCGAGGATCTGGGGATCGATCCTGCAATCTGCACATCACAGCATCCCGGTCTCATCGTCTGCTCGATCACGCCGTTCGGCTATGACGCGCCGCCGACGCTGCAGATCGCACGCAGCGTGAATGTTCTGCACAGCAGCTGGGGATATCACTCGCCTTGCCAGGCAGATCCGGCGAAGCCGCCTCTCACCGGCGTGGGGCGCTTTCTTCCCGACTACGAGTCGGGGCTCAGTGCGGCGCTTGCCATGGCCGCAGCCTGGTATTGGCGGGAGAGCTCGGGCCGCGGACAGTTCATCGACGTTTCGCAACAGGCCTCGATGGCCAGCTTGGTCGATTACGTCCTCGGCCAGATGGTGGCGGGAACCATGGATGTCAGCGCCCGGCGACAGGCCTACGATCTCGGCGGACCCGCGACGTTCTTTCAGTGCCGCGACGGGTATGTCTACCTTTGGATGTCGGAGCCGGGACACTGGAACGGCATGTCGACCTTGATGGGTGGACCGGAATGGATGCGGGAGTATCCGCAGCGGTGGCTCGAGCTGCATCTCACGCCGGAGCGCATCGATCGCTGCCGCGCAGAGATCGCGCGTTGGATGAAGGACCAGGACAAGTCCGAAGTCGCATCGCGAGCACAAAAGCTCGGCGTGCCGCTCGTGCCGGTGAACACGATGGAAGATGTTTTCCATTCGCCGCAGATGCAGTTTCGCAAGTTTTTCACCGAAATCGAGCATCCGATTCTCGGCACGCTGCACTATCCGACAGTTCCGTATCGACTCGCTGCGACACCGGCTCGAATCGCGCAACCGGCGCCGCTCCTCGGGCAACACACCGATGAGGTGCTCGGCGAGTTCTCGCGGAGTAGTCGCGAGAGCGCTCCGCGTCAAAGGGCGGCATCCGATGCGCGCGGCCCGCGGAGCGACACTGGGCCGCGCAGCGACGCTGCGCCCCTCGGGGGTCCTCTACAAGGCGTGCGCGTCCTGGAAGTGACCAAGATCTGGGCGGGCCCCTATACCGGCAAACTCCTGGCATTTCTCGGCGCCGAAGTCATTCGAGTCGAGAGCTACGATTCGCTCGACGCAACGCGCGCCTTCGGCAACAAGGATATCAACGACGCACCGGGGTTTCAGGCCATCAACCCGGGCAAGTACAGCGTTCAGCTCAGCATGAAAAGCGAGGAAGGGCGCCGGCTCGTGCGCGAGCTGGCCAAGGTGTCGGACATCTTCATCGAGAATCTGCGCCCCGGCGCAGCCAAGCGCATGGGATTGGGCTATGAGGCGTTGCGCGAGATCAAGCGAGACATCATCGCGGTTTCGATGAGCATGTATGGGAACGAGGGGCCGTTGAGCTATCAGACGGGCTACGCACCCTGCTTCTCCGCCCTGGCCGGCATCTGTCACATGGCGGGCTACGAGGGCGGACCCCCGGTATTGCTCAACCAGCGCTATGGCGACAGCAGCTATGGCACCGCCGCAGCTTTTGCCGCGGTGGTTGCGCTCAACCATCGGCGCCGCACGGGCGAGGGACAGTTCGTCGACGTCTCTGCCGTGGAATCGCTGACGGCGATGCTCGGGGATTCCTTCATGGAATATTTCGTCACGGGCCATGTGCCCGAACGTCAGGGCGCGCGCCACGCGGAGCTGGCTCCGCATGGGCTGTATCCATGCGCCGATGGGGAATGGATCAGCATCGCAGTGCAAAGCGATGAGGAATGGCGGGCTCTGTGCGAGGCCATGGAGCAGCCGGCGCTCGCGGCCCGCTATGCCGATGTCCGCGCGCGCCGCCTGAATGTACACGAGCTGGACGATAGGCTCGCGGCATGGACGCGCACCCGGAGCGCTCGGGAACTCGGCAGCGAGCTGCAGCGAAGAGGTATTGCGGCATTCAAGAGTCTGAATGCGATCGATCTCGTCAGCGACGAGACGCTATGGGAACGCGGGTTCTACAGTCATGTCACCGATCACGCTCAGCGCTCGATACCGATCGTCGGCGCCTCGTGGCGGATGTCGGCCACCCCTGCGCCGATAGGGCGCGCCGCCCCGAATCTGGGCGAGCACAATGACTATGTGCTGGGGGAACTGCTCGGCTTGTCGCCCGAGCAGCGGCAGAGGCTGGTGGCGGATAAGGTCATTTACTAACAGCGGGGAGAGGTGAAATGGCGATCAAAGCCGAAGATCTCGTCAAAAAAGCGAAGGAATTCATCGATTACAAGAAGGACAAGAAAACCAAGATTGCGTATCTGACGCTCAATCGACCCGACCAGTACAACGCGACCACGGTCGGCATGCGGCTCTTGTACGGAGACCTCATTCACCGCGCGAACATCGACGATAACGTCAAGGTCCTGGTCATCCGCGGCGCGGGCGACCACTTCGGCACCGGCGGCGATCTTGACGAGCAGAATGACGCCTACACCGAGGGCGCCGACGTATCGCTCCTGCATGAGTTCGAGATCGACGATCCCGACGTGCAGTACCCGACGAAGGACGCGTTCCGGTACATCCATGGGCTGTGCGAGCACTATACGAAGGCGCGAGGCGGTTGCCGGAGCCTGCAGGAATTCAAGAAGATCAGCATCGTCGAGGCCAAGGGCTACTGCTACGGCTGGCACTTCTATCAGACCGGTGATGCGGACATCGTGGTGTCTTCCGAGGACGCGCTCTTCGGCCACCCTTCGTTTCGCTATGTCGGCGTTGCGCCGCGGCTGTGGACCTGGGTGGAAACGATGGGGTTGCGGAGATTTCAGGAAATGCTGTTCACCGGGCGGCCCTTTACCGCGCAGGAGATGAAAGAGTGCGGCTTCGTCAACAGCGTCGTGCCGCGCGAGAAACTGGAGGAGGAGACGCTCAAGTACGCGACGGCTTGCTCGCGAACTCGGCCGATCGACATGGTGGCGGCACAAAAAACCTTTCTGGAAATCTACAAGCAATACCGCGGCGAATACATGGGGAGCCTGCTGTCGGCCCAGTTGGAGGGACTCTGGCCGTACATGAAGCATGAACCCGGCGATCTGGATTTCGGCGCCGCCATGGGCAAAACCAATATCTCCAGCATCGTCAAGGATCTGGAGAACAGCTATCCGCCCGAGTGGCGCATGAGCCGCGGGGGGCGCAAGAAAAAATAGCCGTGCGCGGCATGTTCACGCCCGCAGAGACCAAGCTCACGCCCGCAGCGACGTGGACAAGCGGTTTGCGAACCAGACCGCATACGGGGTGTCGCTGACCCGCCGGCGGTTATAGTCCGGCGAGCCATCGTCCCACCAGACATCGCCACGCTCCCCGAGCGCGCGCTTGGCGGTGTCCACGCGCTGCCTAGCCGCCATGCGTTCCCGAGAATCCCCGGCCTCCCGGACCGCTCGACGCGCGCTCATGAGCTCGCGCACAAGTCTGCCGTGCTCCGCCGGCGCCAGAAACGGGTTGCTCAATCGCCACAGCCGACCGCGGATGATCATGTACCGCCGGTCCGGCGTACAGCAATCGTCGCGCGTCCTTATAGCGCTCATGGATCCATGCTAACGTGCCGGCAGCGACCAGGCAGCCTGAGAAGATCTCCTTTGAGCGCAGGCTTTGTCCGACACGAACGGCGCGCCGAGCGCCGAAGCGATAAGCATGTCACCGCTTGAGGGATGGGATAACTTCTACGTCATTCTTGGCTCGGCCGCCGCGGCCCTATTGGGGCTCACGTTCGTCGTCATCGCGCTGATATCCGAACGGCGCGCGAACCCGGCCGGACTGTCGGGCTACATCACACCGACCGTCGTGCATTTTGGGACCGTGCTCGGGCTGTCCTGCTTCGCGAGCGTGCCGCACCAGAATGTCATCGGGCTGAGCATAGGTTTCGGCTCGACGGCCATGGGCTTACTGATCTATACCGGCGTCATTGCCTCGAACATGCGCCGATTCGCACGGAACTACGTTCCCGTGCTTGAGGATTGGATTTGGCACGTGATCTTGCCGGCCGTCGTCTACTGTGTGCTGCTGGCCATGGCATTGCTCCTCTGGCGCGAACCGCGGGAGAGCATGTACGGCATCGCGTCGGCGCTGCTGCTGCTGCTTTTCGTCGGAATACATAACTCGTGGGATGTCGCGGTATCGGTCACCGTGCAAAACAAGAAAGACGAGGAGCGAGGGCGGGAGGATAAGACTCGATAGGCACGACCTCATGCGCGATATCAGAATTTATATCGGACGCCGATGGTGGGATTGATGTTGGTCGAATGGAGGTAGCCGCTCGCGGCGCCGTCGTGCACGCCGCTGTACATGGCGCCGAAGTAGGTGTCGAAGTGAACGTCGAAACGGTAATCGGCATCGAAGGCGAAGGCGTCCAGGCTGCCGCTGCACGTGCTGTGCGCGCTGGTCGTGCAGCCTGCCTGTGTCCCCGTGCCGTAGGCATTCTGGTTGTAACCATAGTAAGCCGCGGTCAGGTCGAGGTGGGGAATGACCGTATAGCGGACGCCGGTCCAATACACATTCACGGTCTTTGACTTGTTGTAGGCATTGTTGGTGACGAAGGCGAGCACATAGCCGCCGATGTCGTTGAAGCCGGCGCTCAAGGGCCGCGTGGGATTCTCGTACTTGATGTACTCGTAGCCGGCAAAGAACTTGAACGGGTCGAGCTTGTAAAACGCCATGAGTGAATAGGCGGTATTGTCCGAGATGGTCGCGGCCAGCGAGTTGGAGAGCGCATAACCCAACGCCGGAAGCTTCGCGACCTGAGCGGCGCTCAAATAGGTCGCCGTGATGGCGCTATTCTCCTTCGAATAATAGGCGTCAATCGACGCGCCCGCGTAATCGGCGCCCAGATTTGCCTGGTAAGCCGTATTGGCCGAGCCGCTCGAATTGTTGAATTTGTAGAAGGCGCCGAGGTGCACCAGATCGTTGAACCCAACGGTGTACTTCACCGTCGAATCGAGCCGGTTGTCCTCTTGAGCGCCGCCGCCGGAATAGGTGTTGGAGGCGCCCAGCAGGCCGAACGCCGTTGCATTGTAGTTGGGGTCGTACTCGATGATTCCCTGCATCAGGAGGGTCACCTGACGACCGTAGGTCAGGGTGCCGAATCGCTCCGATTTGAAGCCGACCCAGGCCGTCTGGAAGGCCTGCCCCGCCGAGCTGCCGTCGACGTTTACAGTCTGAGCAGTCAGGGATCGGCCGTTGTTCACAGCCAGCGACTTCAGAGAATCGGCAAGTTCGCCTGATTGCGGATTGAAGAAGGTCTCGAGTTGGAACACTGCCGACCAATCGGCGTTGAGGGGTTCGATTCCCTGCAATCCGACTCTCGACTGGCCCATGTTGCTCGGCGTGACACCGACCACGGACCCGTTGCTGTTCTGACGGACGATGTTTCCACTGGCGGCCGGCCGATAGGGAGTAAACGGCGCACTGTGGGTGTCGTATTGCACGCCGAGATCGATCACGCCGTAGAGCGTGATGCCATGCCAGGTCAGGCTGTCGTCGCCTATGATACCGGGACCGGTCTTTTGCTGGGCTAACGCCGGAAGGCAGGCGGCCAGGCCGGTAATCAAGAGCGAAGCGCACCAGGCGCGGTTCAGCCGAACTTGCGGCCCCGTTGGACGACCCATTGAATTCCACGCCCCCTTAACTTCTTGGATTAAATTTGAATGCGCTGCAAACTCCACGGGAATTTGTATGAATCGCCGGCATCCTGTCTAAGGCTGAGTGGGCATAAGAACATGCAGAAACGTGTCGGTTCTCGTCGGGAGGGAGGGCATATAGCACGCAAGCATTAGGGTATACGCACTTGCTATGCGACGCGGGAGTGGGGGTCCTTTAATCTCGGCGGGATCGAGGCCCAAGGGGACGGTTCATGGCGGATGTGGATTCACGCAGGCTTCCCTTGCCGGCTCGGGAATCGCTGTGGACTGAGCTCATCCGCAAGGAAGATTGGTGGGCTGTTTGGATCAGCCTCTTGCTGATCGGTGTTGCCATAGCGAGGTTTGCAAGCGGCGGGTCGATTGTATGGCTTGCGGTCGCCCCGCAGAAGTGGAGTAATCCAGCGGACTTGCTCGGCCAGCTCCAGCCCCAGGTAATCCAGTACGTGGCATTAGGCCTGTTATGGGCGGTATTGTTCGGCACCGGCGCCGCTGCATTGGGCATTAAGTTCTCGAGGTTCCTGCTGGCATTCGTTGCGCTCTTCTGCGTCGCGGCGGCCATCTATTGTCTCGGCCTGTGGGTACAGGCCGCGCACTACAACCTGGAACCGCCGCTGGTCGCTCTGGGCCTGGGTCTCCTGGTGTCGAATACGGTCGGAGCCCCTCGCTGGCTCGAACCTGCGCTGCGCGTAGAGTTTTACATCAAGACCGGCATCGTGCTGCTCGGTGCGAGCTTGCCGCTCATGCTGCTCGCCTGGGCAGGGCCGGTCGCCATCGTGCAAGCGGCGATCGTCAGTTTGGTCACTTTTGCCGCCATCTATTTCAGCGCGGCGCGGCTCGGTCTGGACCGGCGGTTTGCTGCGACCCTCGGAACGGGCGGCGCGGTCTGCGGCGTATCCGGCGCCATTGCGATCGGCGGGGCAGTGGGCGCCAAGAAACAGGACGTTTCGGTGGCGATTTCGCTGGTAGTCCTGTGGGCCGTAGTCATGATTTTTGCGCTGCCGCTGGTTTGCCGCAGTCTCGGCCTGTCGACCGGTGTGGCGGGCGCATGGATCGGTACATCCGAATTCGCGGATGCCGCCGGGCTGGCCGCGGCGCAGGCCTATGGCGGTTATGCGGGCCACGTGGCGGGCATCGCGGGGCGCCCCGAGGACGCCGTCGCGGCATTCACGTTGATGAAAGTGATCGGTCGCGACATCTGGATCGGCGTGTGGGCCTTCGTGCTCTCGCTCATCGCGGCTCACCGATGGGATCGGACCGGTGTGCAGAGTCGAGCGAGCACGCGGGATATTTGGCGCCGCTTTCCGAAGTTCGTCTTGGGTTTTCTGCTCGCCTCCGCAATCCTGACCGTGCTATCGCGAGGGTATACCTACGGAGACTACAAGAAGGAGCTGGTTCCCGCAGTGATAGCGCCGCTCCAAGTGCTGCGGACCTGGGCCTTTACCTTCGCCTTTCTGAGCATCGGACTCACCACGCGTGTGCGCGAGTTCAGGTCCGTCGGCGCCCGGCCGTTTTATGCCTTCGCCATCGGCGTAGCCGTCAATTTGGTGCTTGGTTTCGTGCTATCCACCCAAGTGTTTGCAAATTTCTGGACTCGGGTGGGGCAATGAGAGAGCCCGATCCGCGGGCTTGCCGGACGTGCCGACATTTCGATCCACGCGCACCGGTGCTCGAATCCATGCTGCCGGGACTCACCGCGCTAAGCTCTGCTTACGCCTCGGTTCGGGCGGGAGACGGCTTGTGCAAGCTGCGTGGGCGATATGCAGCCGATTCGAGTGTCTGCGATCTCCACGGCCTGTCGAATGGGTAATCTCACGGGAAAGACCGCCTTGGTCACCGGCGCATCGCGCGGCATCGGACGCTCTGGCGCTGGCCAGGGCCGGTGCGCATGTGCTCGTGCACTACTCCAGCGGCGAAAGAGAAGCCGAGACCGTTATCGCGCAGATTCGCGCCATCGGCGGCGAGGCTGCAGGACTACGCGCAGATCTGGATCAGCGGAGATATCGTGCGTATCGACGGCGGCTCGAAGCTCTGAGTCCCCTCAGATCTCCGCCATGCGGAAGACCATCTTTGCTTGATGGTGACGCGAAAGGAAGCGGCCGAAGAATGCCACGACTCGGTTAATTCGACCTGCAATGACGCTCGGCTTGCCCGCGAACATTGCCGCCAGGCCGATGTTGGCCACTTTGACGGGCGAGAGTCTGCGCCGTCGCGCCCAAGCCGGTGTCCGATATCCGGCCGCTTGAGAAAAATCCGTATCCATGAATCCCGGCGACAGTACGGTCACATTCACCTGAGAGCCCAATTCGACATGTAGGGCTTCGCCCAAGGACAGCACGAAAGCCTTGGCTGCTCCATAGACCGAGAGGATGGGAGTTGGCTGATAAGCGGCGATGCCTGCAACGAGCAGGATGTGTCCGTGTCCGCGTGCGACCATGCGTTTGCCGAAAACTTGGGCGAGTTCGGTGAACGTGACGACGTTCAGCTGCAGCATCGCTCGAAGATGAGCCGGGGCTTGATCGACGAAGGCGCTGCTCAAGCCGATTGCGGCATTGTTGACGAGAATGCCCACTTCGACGTGCCGCTCATCGAGCCGACGCAGTAGTGTCGCGGCGCTGTCCGGCATGGCGAGGTCGATGGCTTCCACGAGGACCTGAACCCCATACTGTCGTGTCAACCGCGCCGCAAGCTGCTGCATCGGTTCCTCACGCCGGGCCGCCAACACCAGGTTGACTCCGCGGATGGCCAGCGCGATGGCAAGCTCTCTTCCAAGTCCGCTGGATGCACCGGTCACCAAGGCCCAGTCAGTTCCCGGGTCACTCATTGCTGTGCTCGACTCGCGGCTGGGAGAGGGTGGCGGCTGGAGAGGGTGGCGGCTGGAGAAGAGTTCCGGCCGGGCGCGCCGGCAAGCTCCGAGGCGGTCGAATCGCTGCCCCACCACATGACCGCAAGCATAATCATGAATAAAAATATAGAGTTGTATAGGTATCTCATAAAACCCTGCATCAAAACTGATGTGCCGCTTGGACACTTGACTGCGCGGACGGGTCCCCCAACAATGGTGGTGAGTGACCGGTCAGTAACGTATTGTGATATGTTAGTTACTGGTAAGTAACGTGTCAACACCCAGCCTAGGTCAACAGCGAGGAATGATGCAATGACTACATCGGGTCGCAGAAGCGCAGCTCTTGAGACCGCTGAGTCTGTCGCTCCGGTGCCGGGCAAACCTCGCGTGCGGGATCGCATCTTTGAAACCGCCTGCGACCTCTTCTATCAGCACGGTATTCGCGACGTCGGCGTCGATCAGATTGCGACGGAAGCGGGCACGAACAAGATGAGCTTTTATCGCAGCTTCGCCTCGAAGGACGAGCTGATCGCGAAATATCTGGAGCAGAAGGCCAGCGAGCTGTGGAAATGGTGGGATGAGACGGTTCGACTGCACTCCGGCGATCCGCGCCGCCAGATCCTTGCTCTTTTTGAGGGGATTGCGAAGATCGTGTGCTCATCGACCTCGCGCGGCTGTGCCTTGGCCAATGCGGCCCTCGAGCTCGCGGAGGAGGATCACCCGGGCCGTCGGGTCGTTCTCGCGAAGAAACGCGAGATGCGCCGGCGCTTCCGCGAGCTCGCTGTCGCAGCGGGCGCTGACAATCCCGAGGAGCTTGGGGATGCTCTCATGCTGCTCATGGAGGGCGCCTACCTTTCGCGGTTGACGCTTTCATCGCAGGGGCCGGCACACCATGTGGGGCCCATCGCACTTCGATTGCTCGAGAGCTATACGCTCAGCAATCGGCGGGGCCCGGATAAGGCGAGATAGGCGGATCCCGGTCGAAGAACTCGGCCCAACCGAAAGAAGGGGAGCCCACGTGCACCACCGGCCATGGGCCACAGCGCACCCTTCAGTGTTCTCGGCGGATAGTGGCTGAAAGAAATTTGCTACCGTTCCCGGCGTGAACGCAAGGGAAATCTCGACGAATCGATGACCGGCAATCTCGGATAACCCCCCGTTCGACCGCAGGTCAGGGCACTCTTTGATGACGCGCCGTGCTGAAGCAGTTTCCCCTTCAGCTGTATAAGACGCCTCGCGCCCGGCGTGCGTCAAGCACTGATTCCGATGCGATCACACAAGTTATGGCGGGCTGCACCCGCGGCGCTCGCGTAATCCGCTTAGTAGCATTCGAGACGCACCCGGGACCGGATAAGATAGCGGTATGCCGCAACGCTCGGGCAGCGCCAACTTACCTTTGCACTCCGGACGCGTGCCCGCTTGGCTCTCCGGGCGAATGGCCAAGCTCGGGCGCGTCATCTGCGAAGCCATCGTGCACGAATATGGGCGCGCCGAGTTGTTGCGGCGGCTCGCGCATCCCTTTTGGTTTCAGTCCTTCGGTGCGGTGATGGGCATGGACTGGCATTCCTCGGGCATCACCACGAGCGTGGTGGGCGCCTTGAAGCGGGGTCTCGCCCCGATTGAGCGCGACCTCGGCATCTATGTGTGCGGCGGCAAGGGACTCAAGGCGCGGCAGACCCCCGCCGAGCTCGCGGCAGTCGGCGAGACCACCGGGATCGATGCAGAGGCTCTCGCGACGTGCAGCCGCTTGGTGGCGAAGATCGACGGAGCGGCTGTGCAAGATGGGTTCGGCCTATATTTGCACGCCTTTTTCGTGAGCGTCGACGGCGCCTGGTGTGTGGTCCAGCAGGGTATGAACGAGACGCTGAGGGAAGCCCGCCGCTATCACTGGCAATCGGAGAACCTCAACGGATTCTTCGATTCGCCGCACTCCGGGATCGAGGGGCGGAACGTCGGCGTCATCGTCAATCTGGCCGATGCGCGCGCGGAACGCAGCCGCCTGGCGGGACTCGATCTCGCGCGCACGAATCCGGATCGCACGGTGCAAGTGCTCCGGCGCTGGCGTGAGTCGGGCAACCTCGCGCTGCCGCTGTTCCCGGAGTTCGACGCCGCGCCGCCGGAGCTAGACGGCCCTCCGGGGGAGCCGGCGGCGACTCCCGAGCCGCATCTCGATTTGCCGCATCGTCATGAGATCTGCGCCACGGACATCTCGCTCAAGCGTCTGCACGCGACGCTCGCTGCCGCGGCCGAGCGGGGGCCACGGGATTTCGCGGAACTGCTGCTCCAGCCGGGCGTCGGTGCGCGCACCGTCGCGGCCCTCGCATTCGTCGCGGAGATTGTGCACGGTGCACCGTCGCGCTTCTCCGATCCCGCGCGCTTCGCGCTCGCCCACGGCGGCAAGGACGGTCATCCATTTCCGGTGCCGCTCAAGGTTTACGACGCCACCTTGAGCGTGCTCAAGCGCGCGGTCGAGCGCGCGCATCTCGGATCGAGCGAGACGCTCCGGGCTCTGCGCCGGCTCGATCAGCAGGCGCGCCTGCTCGAAGCGTGCGCAAGTGGACCGAGCTTCGAGGCGCACGTGGCCAAGGAGCGAATTCAATCAGACCTCTACGGCGGACGGCGCGTCGGCCATTAAGCGGAGGGCGTCACGAGCGCGAGATGCTATCTAAATAACTTCAATAAATACTTGTAGTGTTTTGATAAATAACAGGTTATGCGTATACGCAGGTCGCGACCCATTCGGCACTCTCTCGACTGCAGGACTCCGCCGACGACAAAATGGCCGGCTCAGCGCTATGGTGCGCACAGAGTTCCCCCTACACTGGCAGCTAGCGCAGTCGAAGGAGAAGAACATGCGACGGGAAGTATCCAGACGCGTCGCTCTGGGAGCGGCGGTGACGCTGTGTGCAGCGTTCGCGGGTTGTCACAAGGACAAGCCCACGGCGACTGCTGCGGACCTCGTCGCGACGCAAGCGGACGCCCAGAAAGAAATAGACCAGGCGCACGTCGAGGCCAAGAAAGACGTGAAGAATGCCGCCAAGTTCGCGGGCGCCGATTCGAAAGACGTAGCACTCGCGCGGGTGACCGGCAGCTTCGACATCGCCATGGCGAATGCCGACGGAACACATAAAGTGGCAAGCGAGCGGTGCATGTTGCTGCCGCCGGCCGAGCAGCAGCCTTGCAAGGACCGCGCGGACGCCGATTACCAGACGGCGGCAGCCAACGCCAAAGCCATGCGCGTTGCGGAGCTGCACAAGACCTCGTAGGCCGGCTTCGACTTGGAGCCGGCATCGACGATTCTCAGCAACAACAACAGGGAAATACAATGCGAACTCACTTGCGATCATTATCCGCTCTGGCGCTGGGCGCCTTCCTGCTCGCCGCCTGCAATCAGGGCAAGTCGCCCGATCAGGTGGCCGCCGAAGTGGCGAAAGCACAGGACAAGGCAAATATGGAACTCGCGCGTGCCGAGCAGCACGCCGACAAGGATGTGGCCAATGCGGCCGGCAAGGTCGACGACAAGCTGACCGACCTCAACAACGATGCGGCCACCGATGCCTACAAGGTCGCCGTCGCCAGGGCGGACGGCGATCACAAGATCGCGCTCGCGCGATGCGACTCGATGAGCGGCGATGCCCAGAAAGCGTGCCGGACTCAGGCCGATGCCAATTACGATACGGCAAAGGCCAATGCGAAGACTGCGGAGCAGTCGCAGAAGCAATAATCGTCGAGAGGCGTGCCCCTCGTCCGGGAGGGGCACGCTCAGTCGCCGAGCATGTGCAGCGCGATGCGCCGCTCGTGCGGCCGGCGCCGGTGCTCGAACAGATAGATTGCCTGCCAGGTGCCGAGCGCCAGCCGGCCATCGATGACGGGAATGGAAAGAGTGACCTGGGTGAGGGCGGCGCGCAGATGGGCGGGCATATCGTCCGGTCCCTCGTCGTCGTGCTCGTAGAGACTCGGATCCTCGGGTGCGAGGCGCTCGAAGAACGCCTCGAGATCCGAGCGCACGGCCGGTGAGGCGTTCTCCTGGATCAATATCGAAGCGCTCGTGTGCGTGCAAAACACCGTCACGAGGCCGGTGACGAGCGACTGCGCGTCGAGCCAGCGGCGCACCTCCTCGGTGATGTCGACCAGGCCGCGCCCGCGGGTGCGTACCGACAGAGAGCCGCTTGCTTGGCGCACGCGCGCTACTCGTCCGCGCCCGTCGCCGCATCGTGCCGCACGCGCGCAAGCGTTCGGCGTCCTGCGACCAGGAATTCCAGAAAGGAACGCGCTTCGGGGCTCGCATAGCGGCTGCTTGCGATCTCGGCGGCCGCGCGCTCGCGCACATTCCCACCTCGAGCGAGGGTCTCGCGAAAGGCCTGCTTGATCTCCGCGAGCACGCCGCGCTTGAATCCGCGGCGCTTCAGGCCGACGACATTCAGTCCGTACACGGTGTTGCGCTCAGTCGCCAGGCAAAAGGGCGCTACGTCGCTCGAGATACGCGCGCCGCCGCCGATCATCGCGCTCTCGCCGATGCGCACGAACTGGTGAATGACCGCTCCGCCGCCGAGAAAGACTCGGTCAGCGATGTGCACGTGACCACCCAGCAGCACCGCGTTCGCGATCACCACGCGATTTCCAATGCGGCAGTCGTGCGCGACGTGACATCCGGTCATGAGGAAGCAGTCCGCGCCGACCGTCGTCGACTCGCCGGGCTTGGTCGCGCGGTTGACGGTGACGTGCTCGCGGATCACGGTGCGCGTCCCGATGCGCACGCCGGAAGGCGTCTCGGGCTTGAAGCCCAGATCCTGCGGATCGCCGCCGAGGACGGCATAGGGATGCACGACCACGCCGTCCCCGAGGTGGCAGTGCCGGCCGATCATCGCCTGCGCGTGAATCACGCAGCCCTGACCGAGGCGGGCGCCTTCCTCGATGAGGGCGGTCGGATGAATGCTCGCGGCGGCGGTCACGATCGGAAGCCGAAAACGCCGTGCAAGTCGGCCTCATCGCTCATTTGAGTACACCCTGACGAGGCGATACAGAAAATTGTGTGTCGCCAGGAGGCAGGCGGCGGCGGGCACCAGGATCTTGAGCATGAGTTTCCCAGAGGACAAGCGCTGTTTTCGCAATGCCGCTCATCATAATTGCGTCGACGCCCCGGGGCGAGCCTCGCCCGGCACGTTCCCGCTGCCAATCGCCCAAAGCGTGGCCTGAGTATTGGCGCGGCAGGCGGTTGCGTGGTACCAAGACGGCCCATGGAAGACCCGCTGCGATCGATCCCGCGCGAGACCCAGGCTTCGAGCCTTCGAGACGTGCCGCCCGATGACCTCGGGGCGCTGCTGCGCTCGCGGGTCCCGATAGTCATCATCGAATCTCGCGATGAGCCGCAGGTGCTCAAGGCGCTGCTGCGCGCGTGCCCGTCGCAGGCGCTCGGCGGGAGCGATCTGCCGCTGTTCCAATGGACGGTCACGGACGGCGTGAAGCGCATCGACCGCGACGTGGGGGCGCCTCAGCGCACCATCGCCGAGCCGGCGGACGTCCTCCGGCACATCCGCGCAACCAATCTTCCGGGCATCTTCGCGCTCCTCGACTTTCACCCCTACCTGCATGATCCCACCCATGTGAGGCTGCTCAAGGACATCGCGCTCGATTACGAGCGCTGCGCGCGCACGGTCGTGCTCATCAGCTACGAGCTCGCCACTCCGCCCGAGATCGACCACATGACTGCGCGCTGCGCGCTCGCACTGCCGGACCGAAACGAGCGCCGGCAGCTGATCGAGGATGTGGCGCGCCAGTGGATGCACTGCAATCCGAAGCAGGCGCTACGCGTCGACAAGCACGCGCTCGCATTGCTGGTGGAGAACATGAGCGGCTTATCCGCCTCCGATACGCAGCGATTGGCGCGCAAGGCCATTTGCGATCACGGCGCCATCCTCGCTTCCGACGTGCCCATGGTGATGCGCGCGAAGTACGACCTGTTGAACCGACAGGGCATCCTGCGCTACGAGCACGAGACCGCGCGCTTCTCCGATGTCGGCGGGTTGTCGAACTTGAAAGGCTGGCTCGAGAAGCGCTGTCCGGCGTTCGATGGCTCGGCTCCGCAGCTCGATGCACCGAAGGGAATCCTGCTGCTCGGGGTGCAGGGCTGCGGCAAGAGCCTGGCGGCAAGCGCCTGCGCAGGGATTTTCAACGTGCCTCTCCTGCGGCTCGATTGCGCGGCGCTGTTCGACAAGTACGTCGGCGAATCCGAGCGCAACCTGCGCGAGTCGCTCGCCACGGCGGATCTGTTGGCGCCCTGCGTTCTTTGGATCGACGAGATCGAGAAGGGTTTCGGTACCGGGGACTCGGACGGCGGATCGTCGCGCCGCGTGCTCGGCGCCTTCCTCACGTGGCTTGCCGAAAAGCACAGCCGGGTGTTCGTGGTGGCCACCGCCAACGACATCACGGCATTGCCGCCGGAATTGATCCGCAAGGGCCGCTTCGACGAGATCTTCTTCGTGGACCTGCCCGATCAGAAGACGCGCGCGGACATCCTGCGCATTCACGCGGCACGCCGCGGCATCGCTCTCGATGCGGCCTCGCTCGATGCGCTCGCCCAAGCCTGCGAGGGCTTTGCCGGCGCCGAGATCGAGCAGGCAGTGGTGGCTGCGGTCTACAGCGCGAATGCGCAGCACCGCTCGCCCGATGCACAGATTCTGCGTGCGGAAATCTCCGCGACCCGGCCTCTCGCCGTGGTAATGGCCGAGAAAGTGGAGGCTTTGCGCGAATGGGCCGACGGACGCACCGTGTCTGCGGCGTGACGAAATATAGACCTATTTCGCACAGTTTTTCGCCCGCCCGGCCGATGATAATCGGGTGCTTCCCAAACACCGCCCCAAAAAGCCCCCGGTATCCAAGAAGTCGTTCGTGCTCGCCAAGGCGCCGAGCCTACCGCTCGCCATAGCGCCCCCGCCGGATTCGAGCCCCGGGCAAGCGGCGGCGTTCGCTTTTCTGCAAAAGCTCGGCGACGAGCTCGGTTCCGGACCGCTCAACTTGCCGTGCTTTCCGGATGTCGTGCCCCGGGTACGCCAGGCGCTGGCCGACCCGAGCAGCACCTCGGATGACATCGTGCGTATCGCGGGCACCGAGCCGCGCCTGGCTGCCCGCATCCTGCAGACCGCCAACTCGGCCGTTTTCAACCCCTCGGGCTCGGCGTTCTCGGATCTGCGCCACGCGGTGACGCGGCTCGGCCATCATCTCGTGCAGTCCGTGGCCATGGCCTTCGCCCTGCAGCAGCTCAGGGCCGAGCCATCGCTGCGTCCCGTCGCCAAGCAGCTGAACGCACTGTGGGAAAAGAGCATCGCCGTGGCCTCGATTTGCCAGGTCATCGCGGACCGGCTGCGTGTTCCGACCGACAAGGTGTTTTTGACCGGACTCCTGCACGGCATCGGCTATTTCTACGTCATGGTGAGAGCCGGCGAGCGCAGCAGCGGTATCGATCTCGACAGCGGGTTCGTGAGCTTCGTGGCCGAGCGGCATCCGGCGATGGGCCGGGCGGTGATGGAAAAGTGGGGCTTCGAGGTCGTGATGTGCGAAGCGGTCGGCCAGCAACACGACTACCAGCGGCAATCCAAGCGTGCCGCGGACATCACGGATGTATTGATCGCCAGCGTGATCCTTGCCGATGCGCTGCTCGAGCGCCAGGGGGATCTGGCGCGCTGCGCCGGCGTGAATGCGTTCGCCGCACTCGGCTTTCGCGAGCAGGAGCTCAAGGCCATCCTGCGGCACACGGAGCTCGTGGTCGAGTCGCTGCGCGACGCCCTCGGCCGCTGAGAGTCGTCGTTGGTCCTACGCGATTGGGGGCGCGCGGCGGACAGCGCGCTTCGGCCCGGACCCGTAGCTTGCGCCCATGCGCGGCGCCGCGCGCAACGACGGAGCGAACGTGGACAGGGCAGTGATCGAGAGCGACGTACCGGCCCGCATGGACCGGCTGCCTTGGTCACGCTGGCATCTGCGCATCGTGGTGGCGCTCGGCACCTCCTGGATCCTCGACGGATTGGAGGTCACCCTCGTCGGTTCCCTGTCCGGCGTGCTCGAGAGCAAGAACGGCCTCTCGCTCAGCGATCAGCAGGTGACCGGCGCGGCGACCGTCTATCTTGCGGGCGCCGTCATCGGCGCGCTGCTGTTCGGCAGACTCACCGACCGCTACGGACGCAGACGGCTGTTTCTCGCCACGGTCGCGACTTACTCGATCGCGACCCTGGGTACGGCGTTCTCCGTGAGTTACCTGACGTTTGCCCTTGCGCGCTTCTGCACCGGGCTCGGCATCGGCGGCGAGTACGCCGCGATCAATTCGGCGGTCGACGAGCTCATCCCCGGTAAGATTCGCGGCCGCGTGGATCTGTTCGTCAACGGCACGTTCTGGGTGGGCGCATCCTTGGGGGCGGTGGCGACGCTGCTGCTGCTGGGTCCACACGGGCCGCCGCACGCCTGGGGCTGGCGCCTGGCGTTCGGAATCGGCGGGGTGCTGGGGTTCGGCGTACTACTCCTGCGGCTCGCGGTTCCGGAGAGCCCGCGCTGGCTGATGTTGCGTGGGCGGGAAGAGGAGGCGCGCGCCGTGGTTGACGCCATCGAGCGCGAAGTTCGCAAGCACACCCCAGATCTTGCGCGCGTCGAGGAAAAGCCGCTCAGGCTCAGGACCCGCGACAACACACCCTGGGGGGAGATCTTCAAGTACATGCTCGGCCCGGGCCGCGGCCGCTCCCTCTTAGGGCTCGTGCTCATGGTGGGCCAGGCGTTCTTCTTCAACGCGATGTTCTTCACCTTCGGTCTGGTGGCCAAGCAGTTCTATCATCAGAGCGACGAGCGGTTGCCCCTGCAGCTCCTGCCGTTCGCCATCGCGAGTTTTCTGGGACCCGCGATCCTCGGACCGCTGTTCGATCGGATCGGACGCAAACCCATGATCAGCGGGTCCTATGCCTTTTCGGGCGTCGCCCTGGCCGCGATCGGCGGCCTGTTCGCCTTCGGAATGGTGGGCCTGCAGGCTCTCACCGCGAGCTTCGCGGTGATCTTTTTCGTTGCCTCGGCGGCGGCAAGCGCGGCATATCTCACCGTGAGCGAGATCTTTCCCCTGGAGATCAGAGCGCTTGCCATCGCGATCTTCTATGCGCTCGGCACGCTCATTGGCGGCGTCGGTGCGCCGCTTTTCTTCGGCAGCTTGATCGCCGGCGGCTCGCGAGCGTATCTGGCGATGGGCTACCTGCTCGGGGCCGCACTCATGCTGGCGGGCGCGCTCTGCGAGCATCTGATCGGCGTCGAGGCCGCCGGCAAGTCGCTCGAGTCGATCTCGCGGCCGCTGCAGAGCGTGGACTAGACCGGGTGCGCAATGTCGAGGCCGGATAGGCAGCGGACGTAAGTGCGTGTAGCCTCTGTGCATGGGGAACCTGCACGCCTCGCTGCTCGCGGCGCCACTCGCGTTGTGTTGCCTCGTCCTATCGGCCGCGGCAGATGCCGCGACCCCTTCAACCGTCGAACAAACCGCGATCGTCAAAGCGCCGCCCGCGGGAGCTCAAATTCCCAAGGTGCGCGCCATCACCGGATTCGTGCGCCTCGACCCGGCTCGCTATACCGAGGAGGTCGCCGCAGCCCTGGTCGTATTGCACGATGCGCAACGGGAATTCCAGAAGCGCGGATACGAGGTGGAGACCATACGCCTGGTGACCCAACCGCTCGCGGAACTGGTGCAAGGACAAACGGAGTCGCAAGCGCTCGAATTTCTCGCAAAGCTCGACGCTCTGTCCGCCCGCGAGGGATTCATGCCCGACGTCGGCCCCGCGATGCTGCGCGATGACGACGATCCGCGGACCCTGCATCTTCTCGGGAAGGCGCTTTCCACGCTCACGCATCTCAATGGCAACGCCATTCTGGCGGACGATCAGGGAATTCACTGGCGCGTGGTGCACGAGAGCGCTGCTCTTATCCGCTATCTGACGGAACACAGCCCGCACAGCCAGGGCAACTTCAATTTCACCGCGACCGCCATGCTCAAGCCCTACGGCCCGTTCTTTCCGGGGACGTATTACACGGGCAGTGCAAATGCGCTGTCGATCGGCTACGAGAGCGCAAACCTCGTGCAGTCGGTGTTCTCGCGCACGCATGGCGATTTCGCCGCCTCCGTGGCGGCCCTCACTGAGGTGCTCACGGTGCATGCGAAGGTGGCGGAGGAAGTGGGGCTGCACGTCGCGGCCGCGCACGAATGGACCTATATGGGCATGGATCCCACGCCCGCGCCGCTGGGCGATGTCTCGATCGGTGCAGCGATGGAGACATACTCGGGTGCGCCGTTCGGCTCGAGCGGCACGATGACGGCGGCGCTCGTGATCACCACGGCCGTGAAGGCGGTGCCCGTCAAGCAGATCGGCTATTCCGGGTTGATGGTCCCGGTGATGGAGGACAAGCTGCTCGCCCAGCGCTGGGCGCAAGGCAGGTATGGCGTGGATGCGCTGCTCGCTTATTCGGCAGTCTGCGGTACCGGGCTCGACACGGTGCCCCTGCCGGGCGACATCAGCGAGGAGCAGCTGACGCGCATTTTGGGCGACGTCGCTGCGCTCGCCTTCAAATGGCACAAGCCCCTGTCCGCGCGGTTGCTGCCGGTCAAGGATAGGAAGGCGGGCGATGAGACCGAGTTCGAGAGCCAATACTTGTTCAACACTCGCCTGCACGCTTCGCCGTGACATGAATTCACCGCAAGGCCGGTCTAATCATCACCAATAGCCACGGAGTGCTCATGAAAATACTGGTGGGATGGTTGATCGATTGGCCGCGCAGGGTGGCACACCATTTGATGTGGCTCGCGCCGCTCTTCGCACGCATTACGGTGGGGTGGGTGTTCTTGTGGAGCGGCTGGGGCAAGCTCCATAACCTGCCGCAGGTGACCCAGAATTTCATCGACTGGGGCATCCCACTGCCGCATCTCTTGACCCCGTTCACTTCGGGGGTCGAGTTCTTCGGCGGTCTGTTCTTGCTCGTGGGTTTGCTCACGCGCCTATCGGCGGGCGCGCTCGGGATCACCATGATCGTCGCCATCCGCGCGGCCAAGTGGGGGGACGTCGATTCACTCGAAGCGCTTCTCGGGTTCGACGAGTTCGAGTATCTCGCTCTCTTTCTGTGGCTTGCGATCGCAGGAGCCGGGCCCGCGTCGATCGATCATTGGCTCGAGCGCTGGTATTTGCGCGAGAAGGGCAGCGCCGCGCGCGAGGCACGCACAGGCGCCGCGTCGTAGACCGAGACGCACTGGCGCTTCATGATTTGTAAGATTTACATAAGACTTACACGCGCGCTCGGTGAGTGATCCGTCCGCGGCAATCGGTTAATCTTTTCCATTATGTGTGCCGCCTCTGTCGTCTCCGACGCCCCCGGGTCCGACTCGCCGGCCGAGCCGGGATTTCTGCGAGGCGGGGGCGAAATGGGCGCGCGTATGCGCGCCCACGACTGGGCGGCGACGCCGCTCGGGCCCGCGGCGGACTGGCCGCAATCGCTGAAGACGGTCGTGCGGGTGATGCTCGATTCGCGCTATGCGATGTGGATGCTGTGGGGGCCGGAGCTCACGTTCTTCTGCAACGACGCCTATCTGCCGACGGTCGGCATCAAGCGCGACTGGGTGCTCGGCGCCCGCTCGGACAAAGTGTGGGAAGAGATCTGGCCCGATATCGGTCCGCGCATCGCTCATGTGCTCGAGAACGGGGAGGCGACCTGGGACGAGGGGCTGCTGCTGTTTCTTGAGCGCAGCGGATTCTCCGAGGAGACCTATCACACCTTCTCCTACAGTCCGGTGTACGACGACGAGAGCCGCATCGCCGGCATGTTGTGCGTCGTCACGGAAGTCACCGAGCGGGTGATCGGTGAGCGGCGCTTGCGCGTGCTGCGCGATCTCGCGGCGCGCGCCGCCGGCATGGAGAGCGTACAGGAGGCCTGCGATCGGCTCATCGGCGTGCTGGGCGAGGATGCCTGGGACGTGCCGTTTGCGTGCCTCTATCTGCTCGCGGAGGGCGGCGACACGGCGCGGCTCGCGGCCTGCGCGGGAGCTATCCCCGAGCGGCTGCGTCCCGAGTCGATCGCTCTGAACGAGGCGATTTCCCCCTGGCCGCTGGCGGCGGCGCTCGCGAGCGGCGAGGCGCAACTGGTGCGCTTGCCCACTGGGGTGAGCTCGATCCCTAGCCCGCTCTGGAACAATTCGGCGTCGCAGGCTCTGGTGCTGCCCGTGCAGCGCCAAGGATTGCTCTCGGGCATCGCCTTGCTCATTGTCGGCGTGTCCCCGCGCCGCGCGCTCGATGACAGTTATCGGGGATTCTTCGATCTCATCGCCGCGCAGTTCGCGGCCGCCATCGTCGATGCCCAGCAGAAAGAGTCCGATCGCCGCCGGGCCAAGGCTCTGGCCGAGATCGACCGCGCCAAGACCACGTTTTTCTCCAATGTGAGCCACGAGTTTCGCACTCCGTTGACGTTGATGCTCGGACCCATCGAGGCGGCTTCCGCGAATCCTGCCACGCCCCCGCAGGTGCGCGCGGGGCTCGAGCTCGCACACCGCAACTCGCTTCGGCTGCTGAAGCTCGTCAACTCGTTGCTCGACTTCTCGCGCATTGAGGCCGGGCGGCTGCAGGCCTCGTTCGAATCGGTCGATGCGGCGAGTCTCACGCGCGATCTCGCGAGCAATTTCCGCTCGGCGATGGAATCTGCGGGTCTTGCCTTCGCGGTGGATTGCGTGCCGATCGATGAGTCCCTGTTTCTCGATCGAGAGATGTGGGAGAAGATCGTACTTAACTTGTTGTCGAACGCCTTCAAGTTCACCTTCGCCGGCACGATCGCGGTGCGCCTGCGGCGCGAAGGGGCGGAAGCCTTGCTCGAAGTGGCGGATACCGGCGTCGGCATTCCGCAGGAGGAGATTCCCCGGCTCTTCGAGCGGTTCCATCGGGTGGAAAGCACGAAGGGCCGCACGCAGGAGGGCTCCGGCATCGGCCTCGCTTTGGTGCATGAGCTCGTCAAGCTGCACGGCGGTCACATCGAGGTCTCGAGCACGCTCGGACGAGGCACCACGTTCCTGGTCCGTATCCCGCTCGGCGCAGCCCACCTTCCTGCCGAGCGCATCAAAGTCCCTCGCGCGCTCGTCTCCACCGGCGCCTCGAGCCAGGCCTACGTGCAGGAGGCATTGCGCTGGATTCCGATCGGCTCCGGCGCACCGCTCGCCTTCGAAGAGATTCCGGCCGCCGTCGCGGATTGGCGATTCTCGGCGACCGCCGGCGCCCGCGTCCTGATCGCGGACGACAACGCTGACATGCGCGAATACTTGCGCGATTTGCTCGCACCGTATTACACCGTCGAGACCGTGTCCGACGGCCAAGAAGCACTGGCCGCCATTGCGCGCCATCGGCCCGATCTCGTGCTCTGCGACGTCATGATGCCGCGCGTCGACGGCTTCGCGCTTCTCAGGGCCTTGAGGAGCGACGAATCGCTGCGCTCGACACCTCTGATCCTGCTCTCGGCTCGGGCGGGCGAGGAGTCGCGCATCGAGGGACTCGCGGCCGGCGCGGACGATTACCTCGCGAAGCCGTTCTCGGCGCGCGAGCTCACGGCGCGGATCGGCGCTCATCTGGAGCTTGCCCGGGTGCGGCGCGAGGCGACCGCGGCGCTGAGTGAAAGCGAGGAACGCCTGCGCCTCGCGCTCGATGCGGCCTCGATGGCAACCTTCGTCTGGGATATCGAAACTGGACAAGCGGAGTCGGACGAGCGGATGCTGGCTCTGCTCGGTCTGCCCCCGGGGAGCACGCTCGGATTCAAGCGCGCGCTCGATACCATGATCCACCCAGAGGACGAGCCGCGCTATGCGCAGGCCGTCGGCCGGGCGCTCGAGCTGGGAGGGAGCGGGGAGCTGCAGCTCGATATTCGCGTGCGGCATCCGCACGGCGCCGTGCGCTGGATCGCGATCACGGGGCGGGTGCAGTTCGAGGGCGAGCCGTCGCGCGCGCTGCGCATCGCGGGCGTCGCAATGGACATCACGCAGCGCAAGCAGGTCGAGGACCGCCTCGAAGCCGCCGACCGTCAGAAAAACGAATTCCTGGCGATGCTCGCCCACGAGCTGCGCAATCCCCTCGCGCCGATCCGCAATGCCAGCGAGCTGCTATCGCGCTCGCTCCCTGCGACCCCGCGTGGACAGGCGGTCGTGGACATGCTGAAGCGTCAGGTAAGCGTTCTCGTGCGGCTGGTCGACGACCTGCTCGATGTCTCGCGCATCACCCAGGGCAGGATCACTCTCAAGCGCCGCCCCGTTTTACTGGCGGAGATCATCGCCCAGGCGATGGAGACAGTCGAACCGCTGATCCAGGAGAAGCACCACGAGATCTCGGTGGTGAGCTATCGGCCCTTGCGCGTGTACGCTGACCCGACGCGTCTCGTGCAATGCGTCGTGAACGTGCTCACGAATGCGGCGAAATACACGCAGCCCCACGGCGTCATCCGCGTGGAGACCGCGGAGGAGGCCGGCGAGGCCGTGCTCACCATTGCCGACAACGGGCCCGGCATTACTTTCGACCTGTTGCCCCACATCTTCGATCTCTTCGTGCAGAGTGAGCGCACCTTGGATCGCTCGCAAGGTGGTCTCGGCATCGGCTTGTCGCTCGTCAAACGCCTGATCGAGATGCACGGCGGTCGAATCGCGGTGCGCAGCCCGGGGCCAGGCGAGGGGTCCACCTTCGAGATCCGCCTGCCGCTCTCGAGGCAGGCTATCGAGCACACCCGCGAGTCGCCGCTGCAGATGCCGGCTGCTCGCATCCTGGTGGTCGACGACAATGCGGACGCCGCCGATTCTCTCGGCAGCTTGCTGCAGCTCGAAGGTCACACCGTGCTCGTGACCTATACCTCGGCGGACGCCCTTGCCCAGCTGGGCGGATTCAAGCCCGAGATCGTGCTGCTCGACATCGGTCTCCCGGAGATCGACGGCTACGAGATCGCACGGCGCATCAAGAGCTCGCCGGAGCATCGTCACATGCGCTTGATTGCCCTCACCGGCTATGGTCAGGCCGACGACCGACAGCGCGCCAGGGCGAGCGGTTTCGATGACCATCTGGTAAAGCCTGTGGAGTTCTTTGCCCTGCAGCGAGTGCTGGCTGCGAAGGGGTCATCGCTGCTCGAATGACCCTGCATGCGTTTACGCGCGGGCAGATTTATTCGCTCGCGGACGGTGTCGGCGTATCGGCTTTTTTCCTACGGGCAGGCGGCTGCGGCGCCTACAGCAGCGCGCGCCGGCGGCTCGTAGCATCGATCTCCCGAAATAATAGCAACGGCCGTCAGCCGCATGACTCAATTCAGCCGCCGGGATGTATTGGTGGGCACGGCGCTCGTGCTCATCGGCGATGCGGCCACCAAGGCCGGAGTGATCCACGGGTCGCTCCCGTGGCATCCGAACGCGGGCTCGCCTCCGGAGGCCGTCCCTGAAGGGCCGTGGCAATACTTCACGGCGGAGGAGGGCGCCGCGGTCGAGGCGCTGGTGGACCGCATCATTCCGCCCGATCCGAACACGCCGGGAGGCAAGGGCGCCGGCTGTGCGGTTTACATCGACCGGCAGCTCATCGGCCCCTACGGCAGCAGTGCGAATCTGTACATGCGGCCTCCGTTCGTCAAGGGCATCCCGCAGCAAGGATCACAATCGGCGGATCCGCCCGCCGCCGTCTATCGCAAGGCACTCGCCGCCCTCGACAAGTACTGCCGCGCGGAAGGGGGCCAACCGTTCGCGATGCTGCCGGTCGAGCGGCAGGATCAGCTGCTCGGCGGGATCGAAGCAGGGGAAGTGAAGCTCGAAGGAGCCGATGGCAAACTCTTCTTCGAGACCTTGCTGAAGAACGCGCAGGAGGGATTCTTCGCGGACCCGATCTACGGCGGCAACAAGGATATGTGCGGCTGGAAAATGATCGGCTATCCCGGCGCCCGCTACGACTACCGCGACTGGGTGGGTCGGCACAACGAGCGCTATCCCCATCCTCCCGTGAGTTTCGCGGGGCGCCCGGAATGGACACCGAAGTGAACCCGATCGCATGACCACCAAGCTGCCCCCCAAGGATGTCGTCATCATCGGGCTGGGCTGGACGGGGTCGATTCTCGCGCAGGAGCTTACCGAGGCGGGCCTCGACGTGATCGCGATCGAGCGCGGACCCTGGCGCAACACCGCGACCAACTTCGCGCCCAACTATGCGCAGGATGAGCTCCGCTATCGCATTCGTCACGAGCTCTTTTTGCAACCGGCGCAAACCACTTTCACGTTCCGCAACAAGATGGATCAGACTGCATTGCCCATTCGCAGCTGGGGCGCGTTCATGCCGCCCAACGGCGTCGGCGGCGGCGGTGTGCATTGGAACGCGGAGACCTTCAGGTTTCTGCCCTCGGATTTCACGACGCGAACTCACCTGACGCAGCGCTACGGCGCGAAGTTCTTGCCGCCCGACATGACTATCCAGGACTGGGGCGTGACCTACGACGAGCTCGAGCCGCACTATGATCGCTTCGAGTATCTGTGCGGCACCTCCGGCACCGCGGGGAACCTCAAGGGCGAGATCCAGCCGGGCGGCAACCCGTTCGAGGGACCCCGCTCGCGTCCGTATCCGACGCCCGCGCAGCAACAGCCTTTCAGTCATACGCTGTTCGCCAAGGCAGCCGCCGAGCTCGGGTACAAGCCGTTTCCCCAGCCCTCGGGGAACTTGTCGCAGGCCTATACGAACCCGCTCAACGTGCGCATGGGACCTTGCACCTATTGCGGCTTTTGCGAGTGGTTCGGCTGCGGCAATTACTCGAAAGCGAGTCCGCAGACGACCTTGCTGCCCGTGCTCGTACGCAAACCGAACTTCGAGGCGCGCGATCTGTGCGAGGTGACGCGCATCAACACGGACTCGACCGGCAAGCGCGCGACGGGAGTCACGTTCGTCGATTCCCGCGGCAACGAATTCATGCAGCCTGCCGATCTCGTGATCCTGAGCGCCTTCACGATTTTCAACGTGCAGCTGCTGCTCTTGTCGAAGATCGGCACCCCTTACGATCCGGTCGCCAACAGAGGCGTCATCGGACGCAATTTCACCCACCAGACGATCTCGGACGTGGAGAGCTTCTTCGACAAGTCCAAGTTCATTTTCAATCCGTTCATCGCCTCGGGCGCCATCGGCATGTGCATCGATGAGTTCAACGGCGATAACTTCGATCATGGCCCGCATGGCTTCGTGGGCGGCGGATACATGGGGCAGGTCCAGACCAACGGGCGGCCGATCCAGACGCTGCCCACTCCGCCCGGCACGCCTCGCTGGGGCGCCAAGTGGAAGGAGGCGGCGCGCGACAGCTACCTGAGCGCGCTCAAGCCGGGCACCGGTGTCCACGGCAGCATGTACAGCTACCGCGATGTATATCTCGATCTCGATCCGACTTATCGCGACCGGCTCGAGCGGCCGCTGCTGCGCATCACCATGGATTTCCATGAGAATGAGATCAAGCAGAACGCGTATCTCACGGACAAGTTCGCCGAGATCTTCCAGGCCATGGGCGCGAAACAGGTGCACAAGATCTACCGCAAGGCGCCTTACGACATCACGGACTATCAAACGACGCATCTGTGCGGCGGGGCGGTGATGGGGACGGATCCCAAGACCAGCGCGGTCAATCGCTATTTGCAAAGCTGGGACGTGCCCAATCTATTCGTGATGGGGGCGAGCGGCTTTCCCCAGAACGCCGGCTACAACCCGACGGGAACCGTGGCGGCGCTCGCTTACTGGTCCGCGCAGGCGATCCGTTCGCAGTATCTCAAGAATCCGGGACCCCTGGTGCAGGCATGAGAGTCCATGCATGAGGTCGGGCGCCGCGGTATTGTCGACGTTGTTAGCGCTCGGATGCGCCCGCGGCGCCACCTTCGGTGCGTCCGATCAGCAGAATTTTGCGCAGATCGAGAATGGACGCTACCTCACGCTGCTCGCGGATTGCGCGGCGTGCCACGCGGGAGTCGACGGCACGCCGTTTGCCGGCGGGCGTCCCATTCAAACGCCGTTCGGGGTCCTCGAGGCGCCTAACATCACCCCCGACGGGGCGACGGGAATCGGCCATTGGAGCGATGCGCAATTCGACGCCGCCGTGCGCGAAGGCAGGAGGCCCGACGGTAGCAGGGCGTATCCCGCCATGCCGTACCCGTACTACACGAAGATGTCGCGGTCCGATGTGCTCGCCATCCGCGCCTACCTCAACAGCGTGGCGCCGGTGCACAACACCGTGGTGGCCAATCAGCTGCCGTTTCCGTACAAGATACGCTCGCTCATGAGGTTCTGGGATGCGCTGTATTTCACGCCCGGGCAATACCGGCCGGACGCGTCGCAGTCGGCCGTGTGGAATCGTGGCGCTTATCTGATCGAAGGCCCCGGTCATTGCGGCGCCTGCCACACACCGAAGTCATGGTTCGGGGGCGATGAGCTCAAGCACGCCTATCGCGGCTACGCGCTGCAGGGCTGGTTCGCTCCCGACATCACGGACGACGATGCGACCGGCCTCGGCCGCTGGTCACAAAAAGACATCCTCGAGTATCTCAAGGGGGGCCATAACCGCTTCTCGGCCGCCGCGGGACCCATGGGCGAGGAGGTCATGGACTCGAGCTCGCAGCTGGATGATGCCGACCTCGCAGCCATCGCCGAATATCTCAAACACCAACCCGGAACCGCCGAACACGACCGCCCGCTCGCGGCGAGCGATCCCGTCGTGACCGCCGGCGCTGCGATTTACGCGGATATTTGCTCTGGCTGTCACAAGGCCGACGGCTCGGGCGTGCCGTATCTCTTTCCGGATATTGCTCACGCGCCGTCGGTCGCGTCCCGCGATCCCGCGACCTTGATTCGCGTCGTTCTGCAAGGAGCCAATACGGTCGCCACCAACCAGGAGCCGACCGGACCGCAGATGCCCGCGTTCGGCTGGCAATTGAGCGATGCGCAAGTCGCGGCCGTCGCCACCTATATCCGCAACAGCTGGACACACGCGGCTGCGGCCGTCTCTGAGCACGACGTTCGCTCCACCCGCCAAGCCCTCGCGCTCGAGCGCTGAGCATCGATTGGACCTGCGACCGTCGGGCTTGCGCCCGAGCGCGACCCTATGTAGACTTACAACTATGGGTAAGACGACCGACAATGTGCGCATGTCCCTGCAGACCCTGCGGGTCCTCGAGGCCTTCCTCGACAACCCGGTCGAGCAGTTGTCCGGCTCCGATGTTCACCAACGCTGCCATATCGCCTCGGGAACGTTGTATCCGATATTGCTCCGGCTCGAGGGCGCGGGATGGCTGGTGAGTCGCTGGGAGTCCATCGATCCCTCCATCGCCGGACGCCCGCGCCGCAGGCTTTATCGTCTTACGTCCACGGGGTTGAAACGGGCGAGCGAGGTATTCGCGAGTTTCAATCGGGGGGTTCTCGCATGAGCCGGACGACGGACACGCTCTCGGGCAGGTTGGTTCGGCGCGCCGCGCGGACCGCGCCCCGGTCATTATCCGCGCGCCTGGAAGAGGAGTGGCTCGCGGATTTGCACGAGCGCACTTCCGGCCGCTCGCGGCTCGCCTTCGCGCTCGGGTGCTTCTGGGCGAGTGCGGCCATCGGCCGCGAGCATCGACCCCTCGCTGTGCCGGTGGCAAGCACCGCGCAAGGCAACGCCGCGGCCCTGATCCAACCCCCGCGCCTCATTTCGTCCCGCGCGGTTGCCTTCAGCCTCGTGTTATGTGTGCATGCCGCGGTCTTTTACGGTTTGATGCTGACGGGGGCCCGGCTGTTCAAGGCGCCGGAACCGGCACCGCTGCAGCCCCGCATGATCGATGTGCCGCAGACCAAAGTCACGCCGCCTCCACCGGGCATCGACTTGCGTGTTCCTCCCAAACTCCGACTGCCCCCGATAACGGAGGTGATGCCGCCGCAACCCAAGGCAACTGCCGAGGCGCTCGTGCAGGACCCCGATCCTAAGCCTCCGGTATTCCCCACCCAGAACTCACCCCTTCGCGATGTAATTCACGTGGAAGGCGGGGCGGGGCCCGGATTTCCCCATCCGGATGAATACTATCCCGATGTCGCGATACGGCAGGAGGAACAGGGAGCGGCCACCCTGCGAGTCTGTGTGGACGCGGCGGGCCGGCTAACCTCGGATCCCGAGACCCTACAGACTTCCGGCAGCGACAGGCTGGACACGGCGGCGATCCGACTCGCGAAAGCGGGCTCCGGTCATTACCGGCCATCGACCGATGACGGCCGGCCCGTGAACTCCTGTTATCCCATCAAGATACGTTTTCAACTGAAGAAATGATCCTCTAGTCGTGGGGCCGATTCGGTGCGCCAACGGTTGTCTCCCGGTCTCCTACAACTGCGGTTTGGTGCGCGGCGTGAAGTATTTGGGCGTGGCTTGCTGTTTGGGGTGGCTGATGAGTCTCGGGATGGGCAATGTGCGTGCGGCGATACCTGCGGAGGACTGGCACGTCGCCACCGTCAACCGCCATCGCCTGTATTACGCGGTGCACGGCAGCGGACCCACGCTGGTGCTCTTGCACGGAGGAGGGGATTCCGGAGAGCACTCGTTCGAGCGCCAGCTCGATTTCTTTTCCGGGCATCGCATCGTCGCGCCCGACCAGGTGGGGCAGGGCCGGACCCCCGATGTGCCGGGGCCGCTGAGTTACACGGGGATGATGGAGGACACGGTCGCGCTGCTGCACATACTCAAGCTCAAGCACGTGGACGTCGTCGGATTCAGCGACGGTGGCATCCTGGCACTCATGCTCGCGGTCCAACACCCCGAGCTCGTGCGACGGCTCGTCATCAGCGGGGTCAACATCGCCCCGGAAGGATTGAATCCCGACAATCTGGAGGACTTGCGGGCCAGTCAAATTCCCACGCCGACGACCATCGATGAGAAGCTGGCGCAGCTCTGGCTCACCTCGCCCACCTACCAGCAGCTCAATCTCGGGCTCCTCGAGAAGATTCGGCAGCCGGTTCTGGTGATCTCCGGCGACCGGGACGCCATCACGCTGGAGCACACGCTGAAAATATTTCATGCGCTGCCGAATGCCGAGCTCTGCGTGCTGCCCGGGACCGACCATATGACGTTCTCGCGTCGATCCGAATGGCTGAATCCCATCATCGGCGAATTTCTCGATCGACCTTGAGCGGAAAGAGCACGAAATTCAATTGCACCAAGTGTCCGGGTGAGACTGCGCTCAGCCGAGCGGCAGACGGTGCGGCCTCACCAGCATGTGCCAGTCCTGGTGCTCCTCCAGGATCAGCGACAGGGCGGATTCCACCGCGTCTTTGACGAGTTGCGCCACGGCCGCGGCGTCGTGCGCGAAGACCACGCTGCCCGCCGCGAGCATGCGCGCGGCCGGCTCGGGACCGGCCGCGGCTTCACGAATTCTGGCGACGGCCAGCCGCAGGTCCTTCGCCAGCCGGTCGGATGCGACCTCGAGCCGGTACGCCTCGGACTGCGCGAGCGCCCCGTGCAAGGATGCGCCGAGCGCGGGAAAGAACGTGGTCACGATGGACAGATACAACGAGTGCAGAACGAGGTGCGTCAGGGCACCGAGGGCCGTCAGGCCGAACAGCCAGATGTTGACCGTGTGGATGCGGTGCCGAAGCAAGTGGTGGCGAAGCGCCACCGAGCGGTGATAGTGCTCCTGCGACTCGAGGATACTCGCCGACCAAGCGGCGTAGGCGGGGACGAATTGCGGGTCGGCCCATACCGCGGCGAGCGCCTCGCGCATCGGCGCCTCGTGGCGGCGACAGAGCGCGGTCACCTCAAGGTTACCTCGCAAGTTCTGGCCGGGGTCGAAGACGCGCAGATACCAGTCTGCCTCCTCGGCGCTGCGCCGGAAGTCGACCAGCGGCGCCAATATCGGCAGGTAACCGATGAGCTCGGCCGTGGTGCGCGCGCGCAGCCACTCTCCTTGCCAGTCGCGCCGGTGGCCGATCCAGTAGACCGCGGCGACCGCGCTGATAATGAGCACCTCGCCGAGCGCCCAGATGCCGAGATAGGGGTGCAGGATGTGGCGGCTGTCGTCCCATCCAAGCGCAAGCGGCAGCACGGCAAACAGCACGGCCACGGCGCTCAAGAGATAGATGAGCCAGAAGCCGCTGCGGTAGCGCTCGCCGAAATCCAGGGCTCGCTCATCGTAACGCCGGCGCTCCGGGGCGAGATCCTCGATGAGGGGCTTGATGACGGCGGGAGGCTCGGCCACCGGCGGCGCGGCGAGACGGCTCACGGGCGCGCGAAAAAGAAAGATCTTCTCGACGAACCGGTGCAACACGGGGTTTAGCTCACAACTTCGTAGGTGTTGCCGAAAACGAGCGGCGAGACGATGCCGAGGCTCCCATCGCCGTAATCGACCAGCCAATCGCCCGCGCGTCCGGTGAGCTCCGATACGCCATCGCTCAGGATCACGCGGAAGCCCTCGTTCATGCGCAGCGCCAGCACCTGGTAGGGCTTGGCTCGATAGCGCCCCGGCTCGCCCTCGACGGTCGGCGCGATGGGGGTGTATTTATCGGAGAAGTGCGACCTCGAGACGCGCCAGTGCTCGCCGGAGGTGCCCGTGAGAATCGCATCGCCGGGCTTGGCCCGCACCGCGCCCTCCGCCGTGCGGACCGTGCAACCTTCTTCGGCGAAGCGAACGTCGATTTCGCGGGCGAGCTTGCGTGCAATCACGTGCGAGGGTACATCGCGAACGGCACTCGAAAAGCCCGGTTTGCCGGTGCAACGAAAAATAGGCGTTTCGCTCATGCGATGCAGATCTCCCTCGCCTCATTACACACATCCGGCGGGGGCTTGGCAACGTGCGTCGCATTGCGATGGCGGGCGCCAGTCTGGCAAACTCCGGGCTGCGCGCCTGCGCCCGCACCGGGAATGACATGAATTTGCTATTGCGAATCAACCTCGCTCTCGGGACCGCCTTCGTCCTCGCCGCGCTCTTGCTGGTCTATGTGTGCGCGCGGTTGTTGGAGACGAATGCGCAACAGGAGCTTCTGCGCGAGGCCGGGCTGATGATGGACAGCGCGGTCGCGACCTTCGCCTATACCTCCGAGGAGATCCTGCCCCTGCTTCAGGAACCGATGCAGTCGACGTTCCTGCCTCAATCGGTGCCGTTCTATGCGACTACGCAAAATTTCCTGAAGCTGCACGCGCAGCATCCGGAGTACTCCTTCAAGGAGGCTACGCTCAACCCGACCAATCCCCGGGATCGCGCCATGGACTGGGAGGCGGACCTGATTCAGCAGTTCCGCAATTCGGCGGAGGCGCACGAGATCATCGGCGAGCGCGACACACCGCTCGGCCGCTCGCTCTACCTCGCCCGGCCGATCCGGGTCACGGCGGAATGCCTGACCTGTCACGGCTCGGCGAGCGCCGCGCCGGCGACGCTGCGCGCGCGCTATGGAACGAACAACGGATTCGGATGGCAGCCCGACGAGGTGGTTGGAGCTCGCGTCATCTCGGTGCCGCTCGCGGCGGCCGAGGCCGATGCGCATCGGGCTTTGCAAGGCATCGTGATCGCGATCGCCGTGGTGTTCTCGCTGCTGCTGTTGCTCGCGAACGTCCTCGTGTACGGGCTGACCGTGCGCCCGCTGCGCCGTATCTCGCGCATCGCCGATGCCTTGAGCCGCGGCGAGTCGCCGCCCGAGCGTTTTCCTGCCCAGGGGAGCACGGAGATCACGGCGCTCGCACGCGCCTTCGAGCGCATGCGTATCAGTCTCGAAAAGGCCTTGAAGCTCCTCGAGCCTTGAGCCATGCGCGCCGACGTGTTCGTATCGTATTCGCAGCCTGACCGATCGCGGGCCTTCGAGCTCGTGTCGCAGCTCGAGGCGCGCGGGATCAAGGTATGGGTCGCGCCCCGCGATATCGCTCCCTCGGCCGAATGGGCTGCGGAGATCATCGAGGCGATCGGGTCCTCGAAGATCATGGTGCTGGTGTTCTCCGGGGCCTCGAACAGCTCGCCGCAGGTACGCCGGGAGGTCGAGCGGGCGGTCCACCGGCAGGTCCCCATCCTGACGGTGCGTATCGAGGAGGCGCTGCCGACGCAGAGCATGGAGTATTTCCTGAGCGCACAGCACTGGCTGGACGCTTTCCCCCCGCCGCTCACTCTGCATTGCGAGCGGCTCTGCCGCCAAGTGAGCGCGCTGCTCGGAGCGGCGGCGGCCCCTGCCGCGGAGCCGTCCGCGGCTGCAGCTGCGGCACCCCGGCGGACCCCGCAGGCCGCCTTCACGGACGAGGAGCTCGGCTCCCTGCAACGACGCCTCGCGCACCACGTGGGACCGGTGGCGGCGTATCTGGTGAAGCGTGCGGCGGTGACCGCGTCGAGCTGGACCGAGCTCACCGCGCAGCTTGCCGCCGAGATCGCGGCGGCGCCTGCCCGGCAAGCCTTTCTCGAGGGCTGCCGCTCGGCTCGCATGTGAACATTTCGGGCACCCACTATCGGACCATCTGGCCGACGGCCGACGAGGCCGTTCGCGTGATCGATCAGGCACGGTTGCCGTTCGAGTTCAGCATCTTGGAGCTGTCGAGCGTGCACGAGGCTGCGCGGGCGATTCGCACCATGGCCGTGCGCGGCGCCCCACTCATCGGAGCAACCGCCGCCTATGGGCTTGCGCTGGCCGCGCGTGTGGATGCGTCGGATGCCAGTCTCGACGCGGCCGAGCGGACGCTCATCGCCACGCGCCCCACGGCGCACAACCTTTCCTGGGCCCTTCGCCGCGTGCGCCGCGTGCTCAGCGAGGTGGCCGTGCCGGAGCGTTGCGAGGCAGCCTTCGCTGAGGCCGCGCGTATCTGCGACGAGGATGTGGAGCATTGCCGGCGCATCGGATCGCATGGTCTCGACATCATTCGGCGGCTCGCCGCCGAACGTCCGGTCCAGATTCTCACCCATTGCAATGCCGGCTGGCTCGCATGCGTCGACTGGGGCACGGCGCTCGCGCCCATCTACATGGCGCACGACCAGGGCATCGCCGTGCATGTCTGGGTGGACGAAACGCGGCCTCGCAACCAGGGAGCGCTGCTCACGGCTTACGAGCTCGCGGCGCACGGCGTGCCGCACACCGTCATCGCGGACAATGTGGGCGGGCATCTCATGCAGCGGGGCCGCGTCGATCTGGTGCTGGTCGGCAGCGACCGCACGACCTCGACGGGAGACGTTTGCAACAAGATCGGTACCTATCTCAAGGCGCTCGCCGCGCATGACAACGGCGTACCTTTCTACGCGGCGCTGCCCGCCAGCACCATCGACTGGTCGCTCGGCGACGGGCGCGCCATCCCCATCGAGGAGCGCGCGGCGGCTGAGCTCACGCACATGACAGGCCGAACGGCCGCCGGCACGCTCGAGACGGTGAGGGTCATAGCCGAGACGAGCCCGGCCGCGAACTACGCATTCGACGTGACACCGGCGCGGCTGGTGACGGGCCTCATCACCGAGCGCGGGGTGTGCTCTGCGAGTCGGGCGGGCCTCGCGAGCCTGTATCCCGAGCACTCTGCGGCCGTCGATTCCGCATGAGCGGCAAGCGCGACCAGGAGCTGCGCCGATCCGTCGTTGCCGGGTGCCGCGAGCTCGCATGCCGCGGCCTCACGCCGGGCACTTCCGGCAATATCAGCATACGGCGGGACGCAGGCGGGTTTTTCGTGAGCCCGACGGGCATGGCCTACCATGCGCTCGACGCCGCGGACATACCGCTCGTGACCTTCGACGGACATTGGTTCGGCCGGCGCCGGCCCTCGAGCGAATGGCGTTTTCATCGCGATATTCTCGGCTCCCGCGGCGAAATCGGTGCGATCGTGCACACGCATTCGCCCAAGGCAACTGCGCTCGCGTGCACCGGGCGTGCGATACCCGCCTTTCATTACATGGTGGCGCTCGCGGGCGGTGCGGATATTCGCTGCGCCCCGTACCACACCTTCGGCTCGCAGGCGCTCTCGCAGGCCGCGCTCGCGGCGCTCGAGGGCCGACGCGCGTGTCTGCTCGCCCATCACGGAGTGATCGCGCTCGGGGTCGACGTCGATGCGGCACTCGCCCTCGCAGCCGAAGTCGAGGACCTCGCGGCGAAGTACTGCACGGCGCTCACTCTCGGTGAGGTGGGCACGCTCGGCGCGGATGAGATGGCGCGCGTGGTCGAGAAATTTCGCACTTACGGCCGACAGGACGTCGCCGAGCCGGATCTTGAGTTCGGCGGCGATTCGCCGCCGGCGGCCGCAGGTTCGGAGTGATGAGCGTCGATGCCCCGTACCGTATCCTGGACGCGGATACCCTGCCTGCGTATCTCGCGGCCCTCGAGGAGGTGCGCACGCTCCTCGACGGCCCTCCCGCCACGTGGCGGGTGCGCGAAGTGGGCGACGGCAATCTCAATCTGGTTTTCATCGTGGAGGGCGCCGCTGGATCGGTATGCGTCAAGCAGGCGCTGCCGTACGTGCGCGTGGCGGGGCCGGGCTGGCCCATGTCGCCGCAGCGGGCGTATTTCGAGCAGGCTTACTTTCGAAGCGTCGCGCCTCATGTCGGCGGCGCGGTGCCTAAAATCCATCACTACGACCCCGATCTGCAGTGCATCGTCATGGAACGGCTCTCGCCGCACATCATCTTGCGCCAGGGTCTGATCGCGGGACATCGCTACCCGCGCGTCGCGCGCGACATCGGCGAGTACGTGGCGCGCGCCTGCTTTTTTACATCGGATTTCGCACGGCCGTTCGAGCAAAAGATGGACGGGATCGCGCTCTTCGCGCGCAATCAACCGCTCCTGCGCATCACCGTGGATCTGATTTTCGCGGAGCCGTATTTTGCGGCCGAGCGCAACCGTCACACGACGCCGCAGCTCGATGCGCGGGTGCGGGAGCTGCGCGGCGACGGCGCAGTCAAGGCCGCGGCGGCGGCCTTCGGCCACAAGTTCTTGAGCTGTCCTCAGGCGCTTATTCACGGCGACCTGCATTCCGGCTCGGTCATGGTGACTGCCGCCGACAGCCGCGTCATCGACCCGGAGTTCGCGTTCTACGGGCCCATCGGCTTCGACCTCGGCGCGTTTTTCGCGAATCTGCTGTTGAGCTGGTATTCGCAGCCCGGGCATGCCGGGGACGCAGACGATCGGAGCGGGTACCGCGCCTGGATCCTGGAGCAAACGCGGGTCTTCTGGACGACGTTTCACGGCCGCTTCCTGGCACTCTGGACGGAGTGCGCAGAAGGCGATGCCTTCCCGAAGAGGATGTTCGGCGAGCGCGGCGATGGGCCCGCGCTCGCACGGGCGCGAGCGGACTTCATGCACACGCTCTTTGCCGACATGCTGGGGTTCGGCGCTTGCAAGATGATTCGCCGCATTGTCGGGTTCGCCCACGTGCTCGATCTCGACGGCATTGCCGACAGGACACTACGGGCGAGGTGCGAGGCTGATGCCCTCGCAATGGCCATGACGCTCCTCAAGGCGCCGGCGCAGTTCCGCTCGATCGACGATGTCATCGATGCGGTGGGTGCCGGGCGGCTGTGAGGCGTCACTCGAGCTTGCGGTTCTCCCCGATCACGCCCATGGGGACGCCGGTCATTACCGCCCTGGCCGCCGCCAGCAGATAGGACGTTCGCCCCGGGGCGATCCAATATTCGGCGTGCTCGATGCGCACGCGAAGCAACGCCAGGCGCTTGTCTTCCGGACCCTCGGGGTAATAGGCGCGCTGCTCGACGCTCCAGATCTCCCGGGCCTTTTTCGGGTCGCGGAGCAGCGTTGAAGAGCCGCTCACCGCCACGTAGGCATGTTGATGGGGGTCGGCGTAGCTCAGCGCCACCCGGACGTCCCGCTGCATCTCGTGCACTTTCGGGCTGGCCCAGTCGGTGAAAAACCAAAGCGTATCTTCCCCCTCGAGCTGCAGGGTCTGCACCGGGCGCGTGTGGAAGTTCCCCTCGAGATCCACCGTCGTCAGGAGCGCGACCTGAATATCACGAATGAGTTTCCCGAGCTTTGCCCAGTCGCCCGGCTTCGAGTCGGCTTTTGAGTCATGCATTGCGAGCGACGTTACCCAGGAGCGCCCTCCGAGAGCAAGCGGCCTCGAGGGCGCGACGCAGATGACATGTCGACATAAGCAATCTGACATGTCAGAATCCACTCCCGGATGGAATGTGAGGGAGGATCATGCGCAACGCCCGAGTGAAAATGCGGCTCGCTCACGCGACTGCAGAGCCGCGGGGTGCGGAGCCGGCGACGGCGACGCTCAGTGAGCGCGCGTACGAGCTCATCCGCCTCGACATCCTCACCTTCCATTTGCGGCCCGGCGAGAAAACCTCCGAGCGGCAGCTGAGCAGCCGTTACGGGCTCGGTATGGCGGCTGTGCGCGCGGCGTTGCCGCGCCTGGTGCAGGAGGGATTCGTCGAGAAATCGGCGGAGCGCGGCACGATCATCGCGCCCCTCACATTGCGCGGGGTTCGAGACCTTTATCAGATGCGGTATCTCCTCGAGCCCGAGGCGGCGAGGCTCGCGGCGGAGCGGGGAATGGACGCCGCGCATGTCGAGCGCCTCGATCGTCTGCGGCGGGTCTGCGAGTCTCGATGGACGGACGAGAACGAAGCGCTCACGCAGGTGCTGCTCGCCAACCGAGATTTCAATGCGGCGATCGCGGATTCCACCGGCAACGCGCTGCTCGCCCGCACCATCGGGCATTTGCAGAACTTGTCGCTGCGCGTGTTATTTCTCGGAACGCCGCCGCGCGATGCCGCGACGTTCTGGAGCACGGGTCCCGCCAAGATCCGTGCGGCCCTCGTCGCGCGCGATGGTGCATTGGCTCGAGAGCTGTACCGGGCTGACTTGGCCGCCGGAGAGCAGTGGGCCATGCGCGTCATCATGGCGCTGCCTGAGGTCGAGAACATCAATCTTGCAGAATTGGTCACGACGCGCTCGAAACAAGCGCAAGCGAGTGAGGAGTAGTACCCATGTCCAGTCATCGAGCCTCGAACGAGGTCGGCCCGAATCCCACGCTCGAGGCCGTCAACCCGCGATACGCTCTGTTGTTCGAGCCGATACGCATCGGTCCGGTCACCGCGCCCAATCGCTTCTACCAGGTGCCGCACGCGAGTGGGATGACCAACGCGTTGCCGCGGGTGCGCGCGCGGTTTCGCGAGACGAAGGCCGAAGGCGGCTGGGGCGTGGTGTGCACGGGAGCCGTGTCGATCCACCCGACTTCGGACGATGCGCCGCTGCCCTTCGCCACCTTGTGGGACGAGAACGACGTGCGCTCGCATGCGCTGATGGTCGACGCCGTCCACCGCCACGGCTCGCTCGCAGGCATCGAGCTCTGGCATGGCGGGGCCTCGGTGATGAATCGCGCAAGCCGCCTGCCGCCGCTCTCGCCTTCGGGTGTTCCGTGGATGGCGACGCATGTCGGATTCATGGGAAATCAGCGCCCGCGGGCCATGCACGAGCGCGACATCGGCGATCTGCTCGCCTGGCAGGCGGAGGGCGCGCGCAAGGCGCGGCGTGCGGGTTTCGACATCGTCTACGTCTACGCGGGGATGGGGTATTTGCCGTACGAGTTCCTGCTGCCGGAATACAACCGGCGCACCGATGCCTACGGCGGCTCGATCGAGAATCGAGTGCGTCTCGTGCGGCAGCTGATCGAAGTGACCCGCGAAGCGGTGGGCGGCAGTGCGGCGGTGGCTCTGCGCATCAGCCTCGAGGAGCTGCGCGGCAGGCCGGGGCAACATGCCGAGTCCGAGGCGCACGAGGTGGTCGCGCTGCTCGCGGACTTGCCGGATCTCTGGGACGTCAAGATGGATTCGAGCCCCACGGACTGTGCGCCCTCTCGATTCTCGCCGGAGGGCAGCCATGAGCCGGTGATCGAATTCGTCAAGCGTCTGACGTCGCGGCCGGTGGTCGGAGTAGGGCGCTTCACATCGCCCGACACCATGGTGTCGCAGATCAAGCGCGGCGTTCTCGATTTCATCGGCGCTGCGCGTGCTTCCATCGCCGATCCGTTCCTGCCAAGCAAGATTCGCGAGGGCCGCGAGCAGGACATCCGGGAGTGCATCGGCTGCAACATCTGCATCTCGAGCTGGCACGACGGGGTACCCGTGCGCTGCACGCAGAACCCGACCGCCGGCGAGGAATGGCGCCGCGACTGGCACCCGGAGCGCGTGGCTCGTGCCGCAAGCGATGCGTCCGTGCTCGTGGTGGGAGGAGGGCCCTCCGGTCTCGAATGCGCGTTGACGCTGGGGCGGCGCGGCTACGCAGTGACGCTCGCGGAAAGCGCTCGAGAATTCGGCGGCAGGCTGCGGTTCGAGACCCGATTGCCGGGGCTCGCCACCTGGGGACGCGTGCGCGACTGGCGTCTGTCGCAGCTCGCGCAATTGTCCAATGTCACGCTGTACCCCGGGAACGAGCTCGACGTGGAGCAGATCCTGGAGCTCGAGCATACGCACATCGTCATCGCGACCGGTGCCCGCTGGTCGCGCATGCTGTACTCCGCGATGGAGGTTCCGGTTGCGGAGCTCGATGCACCAGGGGTGTACACACCGGACGACGTTGCTGGCGGTGCCAAGCTCGAGGCACCCGTGGTGGTCTTCGATTTCGACAACTACTACCTGGGCGGCGTGCTCGCGGAACACCTCGCGGCGGTTGCGGGCGGACCCGTGAGCTACGTGACACCGGCGGGACACGCCTCCGCCTGGACCATCATGACGAACGAACAGCCGCAGGTGCACCGTGCTCTCGCGCGCGCCGGCGTCGCGCTGCACACCTTGAGCCGGGTGCATGCCTTCGACGGCGAGACCGCGACTCTGAGGAATCAGTTCACGGACGCCGAGACTCGGTTGCCGTGTCGATCGCTGCTCATCGTCGGGCTGCGCCGGCCGCAGGATGCGCTCCATCGCGCTCTCGCGGCGCGCGGCAATGATCTCGAGTCAGCCCGCATCGCCTCGGTGACTTGCATCGGCGATGCCAATGCACCGGGTGCCATCGTGCACGCCGTGCACAGCGGGCATCGCTACGCGCGCGCGCTGGACACGCCGGAGACGGAGCTGTATCGCCGCGACTTGCCGATCAGCGACGAGAGCCCGCAGATCTATGCCGCAGTTCGCTGAGCAGATGCGCCGCGCGAGGCCATAGCGCCCTCGTCGTCGCGCCGCGCACCCCGGGCCCGGCGGCGCACTGTGCGCCGCGGGGAAAACGCTTGCCGACTCCGGCGTCGAATGGTCAAATTCCCGGAAAGGTCAAACGATCATCCGGGGAGCCGCCATCATTCCGAAGCTCGATTGGAACAAGGCATTCGAGTTCACGTGGCGGATCCTCGTGTTCATCGTCGCCGTCGGCATCATCATCATCGTGTCGACCAATTGGAACCGCTGGGAGGGCGGTGAGGGTTGGCAAACGACGAACGACGCCTACCTTCAGGCCGACTTGACTCCCTTATCCGCCAAGGTCGGCGGCTACCTGCGCGAGCTGCCGGTTCAGGATTATGAGCGGGTGCAGAAGGGCCAGGTGATTGCGCAGTTGGTCGACGACGACTACCGGGCTGCCGTCGCGCAGGCACAAGCGAGCATCGAGTCTGCGACCGCGCAGTCCGAAGCTCTGAAGGGTCAGGAGGAGCTGCAGCTCGCGACCATTCAGGCCGCACGGGCAGTGGTTGCAGCAACCACGGCTTTGGTGGCTCAGAACGAGCGCGACGTTGCGCGTCAGCAGCGATTGCTGAAAACCGGGTCGTCTTCGATCGAGGCCAGCGAGAAATTGGAGACCACGCGCGCGCAGCTGACGGCGCAGCTTGCGCAGAACCAGGCGCAGGCGAGCGCGGCCGAGCGCCAACTGCCCGTGCTGCGGGCACAGCTGCAGCAGAGCCAAGCCCAGATTGCCTCGGCCGAAGCGGCGCTGGTGGTGGCCAAGCTCAATCTGAGCTATACGACCATCACGGCGACGCAGTCGGGGGTCATCGGGCAGCGTCAGGTGAAACCGGGACAGCTGGTGGGTCCGGGTACCCAGATCACGACGCTCGCACCGTTGCCGAATGTCTGGGTCATCGCCAATTACAAGGAGACACAGATCACCCACATGGCCGTCGGCCAAAAGGCCGAAATCACCGTGGACTCCTTTCCCGGCCACAGGCTGCGCGGACATCTGCTGGCATTCTCGCCGGCATCGGGCGCGGAATTTGCGCTGCTACCTCCCGATAATGCCACGGGCAATTTCACCAAGGTCGTGCAGCGCATCGCCGTGAAAATCCTGATCGACGATGCGGACGGCCTCGCGGCTCGGCTCGAGCCCGGCATGTCGGTCGAGGCCAAGATCAACGCCAGAGACGGCAAGCGCTAATGAGTACCCCGGCACCTGCGGCCGGTTCCGGCGTAACCGCACCGACTCTGGTGACCCCGCCGACGTCCATACCGTGGCTCGGTCTGTTGGCCGTGCTCATGGGCACGTTCATATCGACGCTGAACGGGCGCTTGTCCACGTTCGGTCTCGCGGACATCCGCGGCGCCGTAA
>Ga0302325_10000304_pt1 | contig 140892 bp, 134 predicted proteins | sample Palsa_T0_2_FD_201948 | JGI IMG/M metagenome (GOLD analysis project Ga0302325, IMG submission 201948) | Peat permafrost microbial communities from Stordalen Mire near Abisko, Sweden - Palsa_T0_2 | ecosystem: Environmental > Terrestrial > Soil > Palsa > Peat permafrost | place: Sweden: Abisko...
ACCAAGCATGCCGGCCATCAGGCAAGCCATCCTCAACCTCTTCGCACGACCTCCACCCCGACGATGTCCTCACTGTGACATGCTCCTTGCAGATATCGCGGAGCCTAAAGTGCCAAAGTAGTGCTAGCGAGGTCGGATGAGGGCCTCAAAGCTGGGCGCAGCCTATCGGGGCGGCGCCCAGTCGGACCGCCCTCATCCGGCCGGCTCCGCCGGCCCCCTTCTCCCGCCTGTGGCGGGAGAAGGGGTTCCGGCCCCGCATTGCATATCGCAGCCCTTGTCCCTAAACCTCGCCTCCGTTCCGGCCTGAGGAGCCCGTTGTGACCGACGCTTTCCATCCGCGATCCGATTTCCTGGCGACCCTTAAGGCGCGCGGCTTCATTCATCAGGGCTCGGATCTCAACGGCCTCGACGAGAAGGCGCTGTCGGGATCGCTCGTCGCCTATATCGGCTTCGACTGCACCGCGCCCTCGCTGCATGTCGGCTCGCTCGTGCAGATCATGCTGCTGCACTGGCTGCAAAAAACCGGCGGCAAGCCGATCGCCCTGATGGGCGGGGGCACGACAATGGTCGGCGATCCCTCCGGCAAGGACGAAAGCCGCAAATTGCTGACGGTCGAACAGATCGAGGCCAACAAGACAGGAATTCGCAAGGTTTTCTCTAGGTTTATGACGTTCGGCGAAAGTAAGACGGACGCCGTCATGCCCGACAATGCCGAATGGCTCGCCAAGCTCAATTACATTGATTTCCTGCGCGATGTCGGCCGCCATTTCTCGGTCAATCGCATGCTCGCGCTCGATTCGGTGAAGCTGCGCCTGACCCGCGACCAGGAGCTTTCCTTCCTAGAATTCAACTACATGTGCCTGCAGGCTTATGATTTTGTGGAACTTCATCGCCGCTTCGGCTGCACGCTGCAAATGGGCGGCTCGGACCAATGGGGCAACATTATCACCGGCGTCGATCTTGGCCGGCGTATGGGGACCGCGCAGCTCTACGCCTTGACCTCGCCGCTCATCACGATGTCGTCGGGCGCCAAGATGGGCAAGACGGCGGCCGGCGCGATCTGGCTCGACGCCTCCTTGCTGTCGCCTTATGATTATTGGCAGTTCTGGCGCAATACGGAGGACGGCGACGTCGGCCGTTTCCTGCGCCTGTTCACGCTGCTGCCGCTCGGCGAAATCGCCCGGCTGGAAGCGCTCGGCGGCGCCGAGATCAACGAGGCCAAGAAGGCGCTGGCCAGCGAGGCGACCGCTTCGCTGCACGGCGAGGCGGCGGCGCAAGAGGCCGCCGAGACGGCGCGGCGCACCTTCGAGGAAGGTTCGCTGGCCGAGACGCTGCCGAGCGTCGACGTGCCGGGGGCGGAGTTCGAGGCCGGGCTCGGCGTGCTTGCCGCCTTCGTGCGCGCCGGCCTCGTCGCCTCCACCGGCGAGGCGCGCCGCCAGATTCGCGGCGGCGGCCTCAGGGTGAACGATACGACGGTGACCGACGAGCGGGCGACCCTCGGCCGGGAGGCTTTAGGCCAGACGAATGTCGTGAAACTCTCGCTTGGTCGTAAGAAACATGTGCTTTTGCGGGCGAGCTGAGACAGGCCCTACCGGACGTTCGCGCCCGGCGCCGACAGTCCCGACCCCTCCGGCGCGAACGACGCCGCCGGGGTCGTGCCGTCGATGGCGCCGAAAATCTTGCGCAGGAAGCCCGGCGTCATCGCGGAAAACGGGTTGACGGTGAGAATCGGCGCGCTCGCCGGCCCGGCGATGCGGTAGTTGACGCCGAACAGCCCCTCGTTCTGGCCGCCGCCGAGCAGAAGCCCGAAAAACGGGATTTGCGTGACCAGATTATTGACCTGATAGGCCGGCACGAAAGTGCCGTTGAGGTCGATATGGTCATGGGCGTAGTCGATGAACCCTTCCGTCGTCAGGCCCATCTGCGCGTCATAGATGACGGCCTGGCGCAAATCGACGCGGCCGGCGCTGCGGGTGAATTGCGCCGTCATTTTCTGGAACGGCGCGCTGTCCGGGTCGATCTTCAGGGCGCCGCTGGCCTCGCCGCCGGGGCTCGGAACCTGTCCGGCGGTCACCAGCTGGCGCATGGCGGGCTCGCCGCGCAACACGAAATTGCTGACGATCGCCACGCCCTCCTGGCGGCCCTCGACGTTGCGCATCACCAGATCGAGCGCGCCGCCCTCCAGATGCGAATAGAGGTTGAAGAACCGCACGAGGCCGCCGGCGTCCGATGTCGTGAGGCGCAGCACCCCGTTTTCGTCGCGCCGGAGAGTCACCGGGGCCGAGCCGAGGCGCGCGTCGGCCTTGACCTGCCGCAATTCGCCCTCGCGCCGGGAAAGGCCGATCTCGAGCTGGCCGAGCGCCACTTTGTTGGCCCCCGTCGCGCTGTTGACCTTCAGATCGAGGTCGAGGTCCCTGCCCGCGCCGACCGCCGTGCCCTGTTCCAGCAAAGCCTTGATGATCGGCCGGCTGTCGAGGGCGGCGCCGCGCACCGTCACTTTCAAGCCCTCATCGGCCGCGGTGATGTCGGCCTTCAGCTCATCGCCCGGCGAGAAGCGAACCTGGCTGAGTTTGGCCGCAACGAAGCTGCCCTCGCTCGACAATTGCGCCGTGCCCCGGATGGACGCGCCGCCCGCATCGATGGCGATGTTGCTCAGCGTCGTCCCTTCGGCGTCCGATTTGGCGCTGAACGTCGCCTTGCCGGGCTTGCCCGCCGGTTTGACGAGGCCCGGCACGGGATTGTCGATATTCATCCGGGAAAGATCGACTTCGACGTCGGCGACGCCCTTTTGCGACAGCGGCGCCTTCACGCGAAAGCCCATCGGGCCGGTCATCGCGGCGCCGAGATTGATCCCGTGCTTGGCGCGCGCCGCATCGTCGAGCATGAAGCTCAGCAGCACGCCGCCCTCGTCGCTCACGCCCTTGTCGATCTCGACATTGGCGGGAACGCCGAACAATTTGCCTTCGCCTGAGATTTTCAAAACGCCGGCGTCTTCCGAGATGGCGAGCGCGCCCTGTTCGAAATGCTCGTTGGACAGGAACTTGTCGACCTGGAAATTCGTCAATGTCCCGTCGGCGTGAACCACCGCATCCTCGGGGCGGGCGGTCTTGCCGAGCTTGAGATCGAGCGCGAGCTTGCCCTCAAACTGGCCTTTGACCGAAGCCGGATCGATCGGCAGCCCGACGAAGGGTTTCAGCGCGTCGCGCGAAATGAGGTCGGCGAGCGCGTCGGCCGAGCCCTGCAGATGGGCGCTCGCCTGCGCCGGATTCAGCGGCTTGGGGGAAGTGTCGGGCACCGAAAAAGCGATGTCGCTGGCGAGAATCCGCCGCCCCGGCGACACGTCCATGAAGCCGCGTTTGGCGCTCATCGCTATGTCGTGACCCGTCACGACGCCGCCGCCCTCCACCCCCGATATCGGGGGAACGCCGGGCAGCAATTGGAAGGAAGCGTCGCGCACGGTGAATTCGCCATGCACGCTGTCGGCGGGAACCGCCTGTTTTTTGAGGGCCAGCGCCATGGCGGGCGCGTCCCAGTCGACCGACAAAGCGGCGCCGACCAGTTCGCCGCCGCGCAGGTTCTGGATGCACCAATTGCGCACATCCGCGGCAATGAAGCTTGGCCAGAGGCGGGCGATATTGACGATCGCGGTAGCGCCCATGTCGAGCTTGAGCTTGAGCGTCGGCCCAGCGCTGGTCATCGCCGCCTCGCTGGTCAGCGAACCATTGGCGCCGGCGCCCGAGATCGCGAAATTGTCGACCATGAAGCGCTGCTCCTTGGCGAAATAGCGCGCCTGAAAACCGGCCTTGGCCAGGACGATCGGCAGTTCGCCGGGCCGCTCGCCGCCGAGCACCGTATCGCTCGAATTCAGATCGGCCATCCAGGCCGGGCTGGCGGCGGAGGGCGGCAGAACGACGCCGTCGAAGAAGACATGCGTCTCTCCGGCGAAAAGCTGCACATTCTCGATCAGAAAGCGCCGGGTGGAGGGATCCCAGCGCCAGCCGCCGGTCGCCTCGTCGACCAGGAACGGCTCGTGATCGGGATTGTCGAGCTTGAAATAGCCGGCGCCCAGCCCGAAGCGCCCCTCCATCGAGGCAAGGCTCTTGTCCTCCGCCAGTTCGATCTTGAACTTGGCGGAAATCGGCATGGTCGCCTCGAAGGGAAGCTTGCGCACGCTCGCCACCAGGAGGTCGTCGAGGTTGATGTCGTGCGCCTCGACGCTGAGCGAGCGCAGGCCGACCCCCTGCGCCTCCATCGACAGCGACGAGCGGCCGGCGGGGCCCAAAGCCGACATTTTGAGCCCGGCGACCGCGCCCGATTTGTCGAAGCTGAGATCGAATTCCTCAAAAACCGTCTTCTGATGGGTGGCGCCGTCTTCGACTTCGAGGCGGCCATGTTTGACGCCGAGCCTGTCGAGAGCCTGGTCCTGGCCGGTTATCGCTTCGATGAGGTTCCAGACCGGCGGGCCAAACTGCGCGGCGAAAACCGCCGGCGCCGCGGCGGCGTTCGGGCCCTCCGTCGCCGGGCTGGCGCTCGGCTCGAGCGGGGGCAAATCGAGAATCGGCGCGCCGGGCTCGTCGGCGCCCTCGATCGACACGGAGCCGTTGGGCTGCGCCGTCAGGCGCAGATCCAGCCCGACGAGCTCCAGCCGTTTCACCTTGACGTCGAAAGCAGCGAGCGCCAGCAGATCGAGCCCGATATCGCCCTTGGGCGCGGCGACAAGCGTGCGCCCCGCTCGATCCCGAATGACGATTCCCTGGAAGGCGAGGGTGATGCCGTTCTCGCCGCTTTCCAGCGAAGTCGGCCCGAGCGCGAAACTATAGCGATGGTCGAATCGCTCCTCGAGGCTTTGGGCGATGCGCGGGGTCAGCGATTCCAGGCCGATCGGCCCCTGGGCAAGGCGCAGCGCGACGGCGCCCAGCGCCAAAAGAGCGAGCGCCAGCGAGCCGCCGCCAAAGCCCAGCACCGCAAGGCACAGCCGGCGCACCGAGACGCCTCGCCATCGCGAGGGCAGCCGCGGCCCCTCTCGGCTCGCCAGCAGAGCCTTCAGCGCCAGCTTGGCCTGCGCCCGCGTCGCAGTGTCGAATCGGTTGACCAATCCGGTGGCGCCCTTTTATCTCTGTCGAATCAAAACAATTTGCGTCGTCAACTCGTCGCCTCCATAACGTTCGCCCCCGGCAAAGGCTGCAAGATTTCGTCGCTCCGGTCGGAATCGCGCCAGAGCCCCAGAAGGTCTTGAACGCGAGGCCTTTGTCAGTCAATACGACTGCCTATAGCCGCCGGAGGCCGAACGCTTGCACAATCAATTGGGTAAAACGAGGGCGAAGTGACGGGGCGAGTGGAAGCGGGCGATCGAGCCCCCGAGTTTCGCCTGCCGGCGGGTCCGGCCGAGATCGACTTACGCGCCCTGCGGGGCGGCAAGGTGGTGCTCTTTTTCTACCCGAAGGACGATACGGAAACCTGCACCGCCGAGGCGATCGCCTTCAACGGCCTTGGCGGGCAATTTGCGGCGGCGGGCGCGCGGCTCATCGGGATTTCGCCCGACAACCTCAAAAGCCACGCCAAGTTCCGGCGTAAATACGGGCTCGAGCTGACGCTCGCCTCGGACGAGGCCAGGACCACGCTCGAAGCCTATGGGGTCTGGCGGGAAAAGATCCTGTTCGGGCGCAAATATATGGGCGTGGAGCGCACGACGATGCTGATCGACGCGCAGGGCGCGATCGCCCGCATCTGGCGAAAGGTCAGGGTCGCCGGCCACGCCGAGCAGGTGCTGGAGGCCGTCCGGGCGCTGTGAACCCGGGCCGTCGCGCCGCGGGCCGGGCCGAGCGAGCCGACCCCGTTTGCGAAGGATTAACCCTAATGAGGTGTAGTGCCGGACATTAACTTCCGTGGGCGCGGGGGCCGGAGCGTTGATCCATGTCGGTGCGAGAAGCGTATCCAAAGCCAAGATTGCCGACCTCGCACTATTTCTTCTCGCTGGCGCGCGGCGAAAGCATGCGCACATTCGCGCTGCGCCCAGGCGTGCTCTGGTCGATCCTCGCCTTGGCGCCCATCCTGGCCGTATGGAGCCTCGGCGCCTCGCTGTTCCTGGCGTTTCATGACGACATGCTGGGCGCGATCGTCGCGCGCCAGGCCGAAATGCAATATGCCTATGAAGACCGCCTGGCCGAGGCGCATGCCGAGCTCGATCGGGTGACGAGCCGGCAATTGCTCGATCAGAACTCGTTCGAGGGCAAGGTTCACGAGCTCTTGTCGCGCCAGGCCCAGCTCGAGCAGCGCACCTCGATCATCGCCTCGATGGCGGGACAGGCGGGCCTCGGGCGCGACACGACCGCCTCGATCGCCGAGCGCCTGCATGTCAGGCAGACGCTCGCCAATCCCAAGGCGCCGGCGACGGCGTTGCTGGCGATCGGCGCGGGGCGCGCGCCAACCCCCGCCGACAGCGTCCTCGATTCGGTGAAAGCCTTCGCGCCGGCCGATTCCGACGCCGGTTTGGCGCCCGCGCCCGCCAAACCCCGCCCCCTTGAAGAGCCGCGCACGCTCGATCGGCCCGAGCATACGAGCGCCCTTCCCGCCGACGATCTCGAACAACGCGCGCTCGCCGATCTCACCGACGCGGCCAATAATCCCGACGTCGCCGCGAAGACGCGTCTCGGCCTCATTTCTCATTCGCTCGACCGGATGGAGAACCGGCAAATCGCCGCGCTCGGCCAGATCGGGTCGGCGGCGGCCGAAACGATTTCGCGTCTGCGCGGCGTGCTGGACGAAGCCGGCCTTGACGCGGACAGGCTGTCAGCCCCGCCCCAGGCGGCGGCCGGCGTCGGCGGGCCCTACATCCCGGTCAAGGTCGATATGAACGCGCCCGCCTTCGACAAGGCCGTCTCGAGCCTGGAGCGCAACCTCGTCACAGAAGACCATCTTCGCCGAACCGTCCCGTTCCTGCCGGTGCGCCGCCCGTTGACCGGCGAGGCCGATGTCTCCTCGCCATTCGGCTACCGCCCCGATCCGTTTCTGGGCCGCCCCGCGCTGCATCCGGGCGTCGATCTCGTGCAGGCCTATGGCGCCACGATCAAGGCGACGGGCGCCGGCCGGGTCGTCCATGCCGGTCCGATGGGCGGCTATGGCAATATGGTCGAAATCGATCACGGCAACGGCCTGGCGACCCGCTATGGCCACATGTCGGAAATCCTCGTCGAGGAAGGCGAGGAAGTCGAGGCCGGCGCGGCGCTCGGGCGCATCGGCTCCACCGGCCGCTCGACGGGCCCCCATCTCCATTACGAGGTGCGGGTCGACGGCGAACCGGTCGATCCCACGCGCTTCCTGCGCGCCGGCGCCGGGCTGCAAGCCGCCGAGTGAGCGGCCAGGCGCTTGAAGTCGCCGCGACCGGACCTGCGCGCCCTCCAGCGATCCCCAGACCTGACGCCGTAAATGCCCGGCAAGCCGTCGCCTCGCCTCGCTCTGCGACGAGAGACAGATTCAAATAATCACCTCAAATTTTATGCAAATACAAGCGATAAAACCAATATATTGATGCGCATAGCTCTTATATTACAAACGTATGCTGAATATAGGATCGACATATTGGCTAATTTATCTTAAGTTTATTTTGTTATATTGCTTCAACCGATGAACTTTTGGCTGCGACCGGCATTTATTCGGAACTCCGGACTCTAATTTGGAGTTCTGCGTTCCTGGGGAACAATTTATGGCCCAAGCCTTCGCGGCGATTTCGCTTGTTGTCGACCGCGCAACCCGCGCGAAGACCCTTGCAAAAGCCGGCCCGATCGACGAGGCGGCATGAGCAAGCTCGTCGACGCCCTCGCCGATCTGTCGGCCCTGCGCGACCGCGAGGATCTCGAGATCCTCATGGCGCTGGGCGCGGCCGAGCTGTTGGGCGCCTCGGCCGCCAGATTATGGCGCATCGCCGGCCGTCCCGACGACCTTCGGCTGCACGAACGCGCGCTGCTGATTGATCGCAGCATCACAATATCCGAGACGCCCTCGGACTTGCACGACCTGCCGACGCTCGATTCGCGCCCCGAACTGCGCGCTTGCTACGACAGCAAAATTCCCGCGCCCGTCGAGCCCGACGACAACGGCGGACGCCGCCACGTGTTCCCGATGGTCACCGCCGCGGGCGTCGCCGGCTTTCTCGTAATCTTTCGCGTCAGGCCGTTGCGCGACGACCAGGCCCGGCTGATGACCAGCCTGCTTCGCATCTATCAAAATCATCTCACGCTCCTCGACTATAGCGAAAACGACGAGCTTACCGGGCTGCTCAACCGAAAGACGTTCGAGGCCTCCTTCGCTCAGCTGGCGCAGGCGGAAAAGCCGACGCGGGCCGATTCGATCGCCGTCGTGCGCGTCGAACGACGCCGGCCGAGCGGCGCCGGGCGGCCGCGCTGGCTCGCCGCGCTGGACATCGATTTTTTCAAGCGCATCAACGATCGCTTCGGCCATCCGCGCGGCGATGAAGTGCTGGTGCAACTGGCCCGGCTGATGCGCGCCTCGTTCCGCGAGTCGGACCGGTTGTTCCGCTGCGGCGGCGAGGAATTCGTCATCCTGCTGGACCCCACGGAGGCCCAATATGTCGGGGCGGTGCTGGAGCGCTTTCGCGGGGTCGTCGAGGCCTTCGACTTTCCGCATGTCGGCCCGGTCACGGTCAGCATGGGCTATACCTGCGTCGGCGCCGGCGACACCGCCTTGAGCGCGTTCGGCCGCGCCGACGAGGCGCTTTACGCCGCCAAACGGCAGGGCCGAAACCAGGTGATCTGCTACGAAGAACTGACGAGCGGCGACATCATGCCGGCCGCGGCGCTCGCCCCGAGGGAAGCGCCGACGCCTTGAGAATGCGCGTCCCGTCGCGCGCATCGACCCCTGTCGCCCGCCGCCGTCGCGCGCGGAGCGAACAATCGAAGCTGCCGCAGCCTCGCCAATAAAATCAGGCGCCCGGCGTCGCATTTCCAGGACGGCTTCGGCCTCGCGCGGATTTCCGCGCAGGCGACGCTGCCGGCTCCCCCGGACTTCGCTCCCCCATCATCCCGATCCCGCGCAAGCGGCGCCAAGTCCGTCGCGCGTGACGCTTTTTCGGCGCGGCGATCGCCGGCCCTGCCCGCCCGACGACACGAGACGTGCGGAACCCGCCTAAGAAAATGACACTTTGATTAAAGCCAAAGCAGCGACGCCGTTTTCTGCAAATAATATGTGCTTTTACATCCTGCATAATGAATTACATTGAAACAGCTGGCCGATTGGGTGGGGTGACAGCCTTGAATCTTCGACGACACGCTATGCAACAATCATTGCTGGAAGCCGACGCCGGCGTTGCGCCAAGCTTCGGGGCGGCCCGAATGCGGCGCATCGGGATGCTGACGCCCTCCTCCAACACCGTGCTGGAGCCGGTCTGCGCCGCCATGCTGGCAGGGCTCGAAGACGTATCGGTGCATTTTGCGAGGTTTCGCGTCACCGAGATTTCCTTGACGGACGAGGCGCTCGGCCAGTTCTCGTCCGACAGCATGTTGGAAGCGGCGGCGATGCTGGCGGACGCCCGCGTCGACGTCATCTGCTGGAACGGCACTTCGGCCGCCTGGCTCGGCCTCGATCAGGACCGCGCTTTATGCGGGTCGATCCAAACGAGCACCGGCATTCCGGCCACCTCGTCGGTGCTGGCGATGGTGGCGGCGCTGAGGCGCGCCGGGCTGAAACGCGTCGGGCTCGTCACGCCCTACATCGATCGCGTCCAGAGCCGGATCATCGAAAATCTCGCCGCCGAGGGTTTCGAAATCGTCGCCGAGCGGCATATGGGGCTGTCGGAAAACTTCGCCTTCGCCGGCGTGACGCAAGACGCCCTGGCCGACATGATCCGCCAGGTCGCCTCCGCCGAGCCGGAGGCCATCCTGGTGCTCTGCACCAATCTGCGCGCCGCGCCGATGGTCGACGCGCTTGAGCGCGAAGGCGCCATACCAATCCTCGATTCCGTGGCGACGGCAGTGCTGGGCGCCTTTCAGGTGATCGGCCGGTCGCCGGGTCAGATCGAAAGATACGGACGGGTGTTCGCCGGCCTCGGGCGGGGCCGCGGCGCGGAGGGCGCGCGATGACCGGCCGGGCCGCCCTCGATCTATCGGTCCACGCGAGCAAAAGCAGCCATGCGGTCGGCGTGGAGGGCGTCAGCCACCGTTTCGGCGCGGCGCTGGCGCTCGATGACGTGTCGCTCGATATCGCCCCGGGCGAACTGGTGGCGCTGCTGGGTCCCAGCGGCTGCGGCAAGACGACCTTGCTGCGCGCCATCGCCGGGTTTCTCGCGCCCCAACGCGGCGCGATCCGCATCGATGGCGACATTGTCACGGATGTGCCGGCAAGGCGCCGCGGCGTCGGCATCATGTTTCAGAGCTACGCCCTGTTCCCGCATATGACGGTCAGGCAGAACGTCGCCTACGGCCTTGAAGCGCGAGGGGCGCCGCGCGCGGCGCTCAGCGAGCGCGTGGCGGCGATGCTTCGGCTGGTCCAGCTCGAACCGTTGCTGGACCGCTTCCCGCGCGAATTGTCGGGCGGCCAGCAGCAAAGGGTGGCGCTCGCCAGGGCGCTCGCCATCGAGCCGCGCGTGCTGTTGCTGGATGAGCCTTTCGCGGCGCTCGACAAGAACCTGCGCCTCGACATGCAAATCGAGATCCGCCGCCTGCAGCGCCAGATCGGCATCACCACGATCCTGGTCACCCATGACCAGGAGGAGGCCATGAGCATGGCCGACCGCATCGCCGTGATGCACGAGGGGCGCGTCGAACAATTCGCGCGGCCGACCGAAATCTACGATCGGCCGGCGTCGCTGTTCATCAACCGTTTCGTCGGCTCCGCCAATCTTATCGAGGGAACGATCGCCCATCGGGCGGACGGGACTTTCGCGGTCGAGGCGCCCGGCATCGGCGCGATCGCCCTGGCGGCCGCGGCGATGCATGCCCCAGGCGCGCCGGTCGCCTTGTCGATCCGGCCCGAGAATCTGCGGCGCGTCGAGCCCGGACAGGCCGGGCCGTTGGCGGGCCGGGTCAGCCTCGTCATGCCGCTCGGCGGGATTTGCGTTCTCGAGATCGAACTGCCTGGCGGTCAGACCTTGAAACTCACTGAATGGCGCAAAACCGGGGCGCCGTCGCCCCGCGCCGGAGATCGCGTGACCCTCGCACTGGTGTCGGACGAGGCCGCGTCGCTGTTCCCCGCAACAGCGCATGACATTCGGCACCCCCACTGATCGCAACCATCAGAATTGGAGAAGACGATGAGGTATGATCTGACGCGGCGCTCGATGATGAAGACCTTGGCCCTGGGCGCGGGCGCGGCGTTTGGAGCCAGGAGTCTGATCCTGCCGGCTTTCGCGGCGGGCGAGATCGTGGCCGCCACCTATCCCGGCGCCTTCGAGGAATCCTACCGCAAGGTGCTGCTGCCTCTCGTCAAGAAGGAGACCGGCGCCCAGATTACGCTGACGCCGGTGCTGGCGCTGGACCAGGTCGCGAAAATCGCCGCCTCGCGCGCCAACCCGCCGTTCGACATCGCGCTGCTCGACGAGGGCCCGATGATCGACGCGCTGCCGCTCGGCATTTTCGAGCCGTTCCCGGCCGACAAGAGCAAGTCGAACGGCGAGCTCGGCGCTCCCTTCCAGAGCAAGGGCTTTGGGCCGACCGTCACGGTTCAGCTGATCGGCATCGCCTATAATCCAAAGAAGATCGCGACCCCGCCGACCTCGTGGCTTGATCTGTGGAAGCCCGAATTCAAGGGCCGGGTCGGCCTGCCGGACATCGAATCCAGCCTAGGCACCGTTTTCATGGTGGAAGTAGCCAAGCTCAAGGGCGGCAGCGAGAAGAACCTGGAGCCGGCCTTCGCGGCGCTGAAGGAGCTGGTGCCCAGCATCGGAGCCATCGCGCCCAATCCCGGCGCGCTCGGCACCCTGTTCCAGCAGGGCCAGATCGACATCGCGCCGTTCTACTTCAACAACACGCTGCTGATCGCCGAAAAAGGGGTCGACATCGCCTTCACCAAGCCCGAGACTGGCCTCGTCCTGGTGCGCACGAGCATGCATATCGCAAAGAACACCAAGGCGCCCGATCTGGCGCTGGCCTGGATCGACGGCGCCACCAACGCCGATGTGCAGCAGCAGCTGCAGGCGGCGCCCTATTATCTGGTGCCCACCAACAGCAAGACGGCGTTTTCGGACGCGATCGCCAAAGTCGTCGGCGGCGGTCCGGACGCGCTGCTGAAGAATCCGATCCCCGATTGGCCGACCATCAACGTCAATCGTACGGCGTGGCTCAAGGAATTCACGACCATCGTGCGAGCCTGAGGCATGGAATATGCGGACGGCGCCCCGTCCCCGGCGATCGCTCCGGCGCTCCTGCCGGGGAGCGACGTCGTCCGCCCGAAATCGCGCCTGCGCGGCGCCGAATGGCAGCTCGTCGTTCCGCTCGGCCTCTTCTATTTCGTGTTTCTCCTCGCGCCATTGATCGTCCTGGCTTTGGTCAGCCTGTTCAAGGACCGGAGTTTCAGCGAGCTCAGCCTTGTCCAATACGCCGATTTTTTCAGCGAGCGGCTGAATCTCGTCATCCTCTTCGACACGCTGCGGCTGGGCTTGATCACCACGATCGTGTGCCTTGTCCTGGCGTTCCCGCTGGCCCTGGCTTATTTCCGCGTCGGGCGGCGGCTGAAGCCGCTGCTGATGTTTTTCATCATCCTGCCCCAGCTCACCAGCGCGGTCGTGCGCACTTTTGCGTGGATCGTGATCCTCGGACGCGAGGGCATCATCGACCGCAGCCTGCTCGCTCTCGGCCTCGCCCCTGCCGGGCTCCTCTATACGACGTCCGGCGTCGTTCTGGCGCTAACGCAGATCCAGCTGCCCCTGATGACGCTGCCGCTGATCGCCGGCCTGGCGCGCATCGACGAAAGCCTGTTGGAAGCTTCGCAATCGCTCGGCGCCGGCGCCTGGCGGACTTTTTTCAAAGTGACCTTGCCGCTGACGCTGCCCGCCGTCATCGCCGGATCGCTGCTCGTCTTCACCACCTCGATTTCGGCCTTTGTGACGCAATCGATCATCGGCGGCGGGCGGCTCACCTACATGCCCAAATATATCTACGATCTGGCCATGGGCGCGCAGAACTGGCCCTTCGCGGCGGCGGCGGTGATGGTGCTGCTGGCGACCGTGCTGATCGCCGTAACGGCGTTCAACCGCGTCGGGCAGGCCAGCCTGCGACGGATCGAGGGGTGACCGATGCGCGATTCTGATCAACGCTCGTTCGACGCCGTCCTGTGGATCCTGGCGGGACTGGCCCTGGTGATCCTGACCTTGCCGACGCTTGTCGTGTTCCTCACGTCTTTCACATCAGGTGAAAGCCTGCGGTTTCCCCCGAGCGGCCTGTCCTGGCGATGGTATATCGAATTGCTCGATTCCGACGATCTCCAGGACATGGCGCTGCGCAGCCTCAAGATCGCCGCCGCGGCGACTGGCCTGGCGGCGATATTGGGCGCCTCCGCCGCGCTGGCCCTATGCCGCAACCGGCGGCCCTGGGCGCGGGCGGTCGACGCCTTTTTCATGTCGCCGCTGATCGTGCCGTGGATCGCCATTGGTCTGGGCATCCTGTTGCTTACCAGCCTGGCGGGGCTGCCGCTGTCGATATGGACGCTGATCGCCGGCCATACCGTCGTCTGCACGCCCTTCGTGCTGCGCACGACGATCGCCAGCCTTTCGCAGATCGACCCCGCTTTGCTGCAGGCCTCGACGAGTCTCGGCGCGAGCCCGTTCTATGGCTTTCGCCGCGTCACGCTGCCGCTTATCGCGCCGGGCGTCGCGGCGGGAAGCTTCCTGGCTTTCATCGCCTCTTTCGACAATGTGCCGATCTCGCTGTTCCTCGCCGATGCGCGCAGCCCGGTGCTGCCGATCCGCCTCTGGCAGATGATCCAGGCCGATCTCGATCCGCGCGTCGCCTCGATCTCCGCCGTCATCGTGGCGTTCACGCTGCTGCTGATGCTCGTCATGGAGCGGATCGCCGGCCTGTCGCGCCAGCTTACGCGGTGAAGTTCGCATGACCGAGGACATTTGGCGCTGGGGCGCGACCGAGGCGCGCGACCGGATGCGCGCCGGCGACGTCTCGTGCACGGAGGTCGTTTCGGCCTCGCTCGCGCGGATCGCCGAGGACAACCCGTCTCTCAACGCCTTTCTGACAATCTGTCCCGAACGCGCCCTCGCCGAAGCGCGGGCCAGCGACAGCCGGCGCCGCGCGGGAGAGCCCTTGCGCCCATTGGAAGGCGTTCCTTTTGCGGTCAAGGACCTGACCGACACCGCCGGGGTGCGCACGACCTCGGGTTCTCTGGCTTTCGCCGATCGCATCCCGGAGGCCGACGAGCTCTGCGTGGCGCGGCTGCGCGCGGCGGGGGCGATCCTGGTCGGCAAGACCAACACGCCGGAATTCGGCTTCGGGCCGCGCAGCGGCAATCGTCTGCGCGGTCCCACGGCAAATCCCTATGATCTTGGCCGCAGCGCGGGCGGGTCGAGCGGCGGATCGGCGGCCGCGCTGGCGGCGGGGCTGGTTCCGCTCGCCCATGGCTCGGATTTTGGCGGATCGGTGCGCACGCCGGCGAGCTTCTGCGGCATCGCCGGCCTGCGCCCGACGCCGGGCCTCATCCCTTCGACTAGCAAGCGCCTCGCCTGGAACGCGCTTTCGACCCATGGCGCGATGGCCCGCAGCGCCGGAGACGCCGAACTCATGCTGTCCGTCATGGCCGGATACGATCCGCGCGATCCGCTGTCGCGCCCCGGCGCGCCGGCCTCCAGCCCGATCGGCGAAGCGGCCGTCGACCGCCTGCGAATCGGCTATTCCGCCGATCTCGGCGTCGCGCCGATGGCGCGGGAGGTTCGCCTCGCCTTCGCCGGCGCGACCGCCGCCCTCGCGCAGCGCTTTGGCGCGATGGAGGAGGCCGCCCCCGATTGCGCCGGCGCGATTGAGGCTTTCGCCGCGCTGCGCGCCGCCGTCGTGCGCCACCAATACGGGCCGATGGTCGCCGAGCCTCGCGGCGACTTCTCGCCGGCCTTGGTCTGGAACAGCCGGCAGGGCGAGGGCCTTACGGCGGCGCGCCTCATGGAGGCCGAGGAGGACCGCAGCCGCGTCTACACCTCGTTCATGAGGTTTTTCGAACGTTATGACGTCCTCATCACGCCGGCCGCGGCGGTTTCGCCCTTCCCGGTCGAAGGCGGCGACATTCTGGAGATCGACGGCGTCGGGCTTGACGGGCCGCTGGCCTATCTGGCGATCACCTTCATCGTTTCGCTGATCGGCCTGCCGTGCCTTTCGCTGCCGGCGGGAAGCTTCGAATCGGGCTGCCCGTTCGGCCTGCAGATCATCGCGCCGCCCAACCGGGAGGATCGCCTGCTGGCGCTCGCCCGGCGGCTCGAAAGCGACCCGCGTTTTCGCCATCGCTGGCCCGCCGCGCCGGCCGGGGCCGCCCGAACCTCGTGACAGCCGCCCTGCTGCTGGGCTAAACATCCCCCGGACGCCTCTTGCCATTTCAGAGCGAAGACGCATGGACCAAATCACCCGCACGGCCCCGATCCAGCGAATTTCGCTGCACGAGGAGGTGGTCACCCGACTGCGCGACAAGATCCTCGAAGGCGAGCTGCGCCCCGGCGACTGGATCGCCGAAATGAATCTGTGCCGGGAGCTCGGCATATCGAGAACGCCGCTGCGCGAAGCGCTCAAAGTGCTGGCGTCGGAAAACCTCATCGCTCTATTGCCCAACCGCGGCGCCATCGTAACCGAGATCGTGGCGGCCGAGATCGCCGAACTGTTCGAAATCCTCGAAGCGTTGGAGGATCTCATCGGCCGGCTCGCCGCCGAACGGGCGTCCGACGCCGATATCGCCGCCTTGCAGGCGCAGCACGAGACGATGGTCGAGCATTATCGCAACGGGCGGCGCCACGCCTATTTCGACGCCAACCAGGCGATCCACCGGCGCATCGCCGAGCTTGCGGGAAACCAGGCCTTGCTGGCGACCTATGTCGGCTTCACCGGCAAGATCCGCCGCGCGCGATACCTTGCCAATATTTCGGTCGCGCGATGGAGCGAATCGGTGCGCGAGCACGAGATCTTCATGCAGGCGCTGGGGCGGCGCGACGCGATCGAGTTCGGCCGGCTGCTGCAAGAGCATTCGCGGCACACCGGGACGTCGGTTTGCCTGGAGCTTGAGGCGATGCGGGCCGTCCCGGCGGAAAGCTGATCGATCGCGCGTCGCATCAGAGCCTACTGCCCTATAGTTGAACGGCGGCGCTTAGGCTCGGCGCCAAATTCGCTATTGCGCCATTGTTCGCATGCAGGCTATTTTTTTCATCCCTGAAAGCCTGTCAAGGACGGCCCCCAACGGGGGCCGCCGCCTTCGGCGGTCGTCCGAAGGACGATCCTTGACAGGCTTTCAGGGATGAAAAGCGCTCCGCCATGCGAACGATGGATCAGACTCGACCAATTTCACCTTGCATCGGGCGCCAGCCAACCAGCAATCCCCTGCGCCTCGATCAGTCCTCGTCGCGCTCCTGGCGCGCCGCCTCGAATTCCTTCGGTCGCGTCTCGCGCGCCAGCGCGTCGAGCACGGCGTTGATCATGCCCGATTCCTCGCGGGCGAAGAAAGCGCCGGCGATGTCGACATATTCCTTGATGGCGACGCGCGCCGGCACGTCCGCGCGCACTTTCAGCTCGTAAAGGCCGGCGCGCAGGATCGCCCGCATCAGCGCTTCGACGCGCCGCAGCGGCCAGCCTTGCGAAAGCGCCTCGTCGAGCTGGCGGTCGATGGCGCGCTGGTCGGCCTGGACGCCGGAGACGACGGCGCGAAAGAAGGCGAGTTCGGCCGGCTTGTACTGGTCGCCTTCGACTTCCTGGCCGATCCAATGGGCTTCGAATTCGGCCAGGATGTCGTTGAGGCCCTTGTCCGCCACTTCCATCTGGTAGAGCGCCTGCACGGCGGCGAGGCGCGCCGAAGAGCGTTGCTCGGCGCCGCTCATCGGGCCGCGCCGGATTTTTTGGCGCCCGGATTTTTTTCGGCAAGATCGCGCTTGAGTGCGGCCAGAGCTATCGCCGCCCGCGCGGCGTCGCCGCCCTTGTCGCCCCGTTTGGGGTCGGCGCGCGCCTCGGCCTGCGCTTCGTTCTCGACGGTCAATATACCGTTGCCGAGGGCGAGGCCGCGCGCGATCGCGAGATCGATCAAGGCGCGCGAGGATTCGCCAGCGACAATCTCGAAATGATAGGTCTCGCCGCGGATCACGCAGCCCAGCGCGACGACGCCGTCGTAAGGAGGCGCCGCCCGCGCCGCCGCCGCATCGAGCGCCATCGCTATCGCGATGGGGATTTCCAGCGCGCCGGGCACGTTGACGATTTCGCAAGCAGCGCCCGCCGCTTCGATCGCGCGCCGCGCGCCCTCGAGCAATTGGGCGCCGATCGCCTCGTAGAATCGCGCCTCCACGATCAATATCTTGCCGCCCCGCAATAGGACGGGCGGCTTGGAAGCATCGCGGCGCGGTTCGGCCATAAGTGCCTGCTGTTGGGGTGTTGCGTTGGGAAGCGCCAGGCGCCAGCCCTTGCCTTAAAGGGGAGCGCGGCGCGAGGCAAGGCGGGGCCTCCGCCGCCGAGCCGCAGCGCCGAGGCCCCCTCTCCCCGTGAAGCGCAGCGAAACGGGAAGAGGGGGCCTCGGCGTCGCGTCTTGATTCGCCGCCCTCAGCGCGCGCGAAATTTCGCCGCCAGCGCCGCCGCGACATTGGGCGGCGTGAAAAGCGCGGCGTCGCCGCCCATCGCCGCGATCTGGCGCACCAGCGTCGCCGATATGTGGCGAACCTGCGGCGAGGCGGGCAGGAAGACGGTCGGCAATTGCGGCGCCATCTGGCCGCTCATCCCCGCCATCCGCATTTCATAATCGAAATCGGTGGCGTCGCGCAGGCCCCGCACGATGACGACGGCGCCGACCGTCCGCGCGGCGTCGACGACGAGGCCGGAAAAGACCATCGTCTCCAGCGCGCAGCCGGTCTTGGCGATGGCGGGAGCCGCCGCCTCAAGGATCAGCGCGCTGCGCTCGTCGGTCGAAAACAGACCCGCCTTGTTGGGATTGACGCCGATGCCGACGATGAGCCGGTCGCAAAGATGCGCGGCCCGCTCGATCACATCGAGATGGCCGTTGGTGAGCGGATCAAACGAGCCGGAATAGAAGGCGATGCGCGACATTGGCTAGGGTTAGCCGTCCGCAAGCGCGCGGGCAAGTGGCGGCCCCGCGGACAGGCGAGGCGCAATTGCGCCGGATCCGGCGTTTTTGCGGGCGTCGCGGCAGCGATCCTTTACCACGAATAGGCTACGTCCATGACAATCGCGGCCCTGGATCGTATGGATTGAACCGGCGCAATCGCCGATGGAGCGAGCGGGAGCGGCAATGAAAATCCTCTTGATGGCGATTTTGACCTCGGCCTTGAGCGTTTCGTCGGCGCAGGCGCAAAATACGGGCGCGCCGGGCGAAGGCGTCAAGCCGCTCAACATCACGGCCAATTTTCAGGTGAGAATTCCGGTCGATTCCGCGGCCTCCACGGCGGACGTGACCAAAGCCTTGTCGGAGGCCAACCAATCGCTCGGCGATCTGGCCACCCGCCAATGCGACGCGCTGGCCGCAGCGTTCAAGAGCGATTGCCGCGTCACGCAGCTCAACATGAGCGCCAATGTCAACGACCGCAGATTCAATCAGCAATTCAACAATGATTCGGGCGGCCAGCAGCGGTTCGTGAATGCGAATCTCAACGCGACCTTCGAGCTGACCGCGCAAGCGGAAGCGCCGAAGAGCCCGCCCGCCGTCAAGTAGCGGAGCGCGAGGCGCCGCCCGAGGAAACGATGGGCTACTGGCGTTCCACATCGGCGATCTTCCTCCTCTCGATAGGGTCCACGCTGGCTTGCGCTCAAAGCGACACGCCCCCGCCGGCGCGGCCAACGACACCGCAGCAGATGCTGACGGGCCTCAGAGGTCGCTTCCAAGACTTCCTTAAAGAATCCCGCGAGCTTGAAGAATCCCGCCAGGGCGGTTGGTTGGTTATGCAAGCCGGCGCGCGGCTAGGCGAGCAGTCGGCTGGGCTTGGGGTCGACTTTCGCGTTTGGCTGCCGGCAGACCCGTCGATGACCAGCGCCGACTTCGTCAGGTCGATGACGCAAGCCACTAAAAGTCTCAATGATCTCGTCGATCGGCAATGCGAAATATACGCGGCGGCGTTCAAATCTAAGTGCCAGATCGCACGGGTCCAATTCGACAGCGACTTCGCACAGCCGGCAGGCGCGCAACCCACGGCCGACGCGCATGTCTACGTAGAGTTCGATGTGGCGCCGCGCTCAGCCGTCAAATAGGCGCCGGCGGGCGCTACGCCTCGCCCGCCTCTGCCGCCTCCTCCGGCCCTTCCTCGTCCTCCGGCTCGGATATGCGCTCGACCGCGACGACGCGCTCCTTCTCCGCCGTGTCGAACACGATGACGCCCTGCGTCGCGCGGCCGGCGACGCGGATGCCGTCGACGGGGCAGCGGATGAGCTGGCCGCCGTCGGTCACCAGCATGATCTCATCGCCATGCTCGACCGGGAAGGAGGCGACGAGCTGGCCGTTGCGCGGATTGACCGCCATCGCGACGATGCCCTTGCCGCCGCGCCCGGTCAGGCGATATTCGAAGGACGAGGAGCGCTTGCCGTAGCCGTTTTCCGAGACGGTGAGGATGATCTGTTCGGCCGCCGACATCTCCGCGTAACGGCTCGTTGAAAGCGCCGCCTCGGCGACCGGCGGCGCTTCGCCCTCCGGCTCGACGACCGGCTCTTCGCCGGTCTCGCCGGCCATCGCGCGGCGCATCTTGAGATAGGCCGCGCGCTCTTCGCCGCTCGCCTCGAATTCGCGCAGGATCGCCAGCGAAATGACGCTGTCGCCTTCGGCGAGCGCGATGCCGCGCACGCCCATGGAATCGCGCCCCTTGAACACCCTGACTTCATCGACGGCGAAGCGGATGCACTGGCCGAGCAGCGTCGTCAGCAGCACGTCGTCCTTGTCCGAGCAGATCTGCACGTCGACGATGGATTCGCCTTCGTCGAGCCGCATGGCGATCTTGCCGGCGCGATTGACCTGCGCGAAATCCGACAGTTTGTTGCGCCGGACGGTGCCGCGCGTCGTGGCGAACATCACGTCGAGATTTTCCCAGGATTCCTCGTCCTCGGGCAGCGGCATGATGGTGGTGATGCGCTCGCCGGTCTCCAGCGGCAAGAGATTGACGAGCGCCTTGCCGCGCGCCTGCGGAGCGGCCAGCGGCAGGCGCCAGACCTTCTCCTTGTAGACCTGGCCCATCGAGGAGAAATAAAGCACCGGCTGGTGCGTGACGGCGACGAACAGCCGCGCGACGAAATCCTCCTCGCGCGTCTGCATGCCCGAGCGTCCCTTGCCGCCGCGCCTTTGCGCGCGATAGGTCGACAGCGGAACGCGCTTGATATAGCCGCCATGGCTGACCAGCACGACCATGTCCTCGCGCTGGATGAGGTCCTCGTCCTCCATGTCGGCGTCGCTGTCGAGGATGATCGTGCGGCGCGGCGTCGCGAACGACGTCTTCACCGCCACGAGCTCGTCGCGGATGATGCCCATCACGCGCGCGCGGGAGCCGAGGATGTCGAGATATTCGGCGATCTCGACCGCGAGCTTGTTCAAAGCCTCGGCGATTTCGTCGCGCCCGAGCGCGGTGAGGCGCGCCAGGCGCAATTCGAGGATGGCGCGCGCCTGCGCTTCCGACAGGCGCACCTCGCCTTCTTCGGAGAGCACATGGCGGGGATCGGCGATCAGCGCCACCAAAGGCGCCATGTCGCGCGCCGGCCAGGCGCGATCCATCAGCGCGGCTCTCGCCGCGGCGGCGTCGGGCGAAGTGCGGATGAGGCGGATCACCTCGTCGATATTAGCGACCGCGATGGCGAGGCCCACCTGCAGATGCGCGCCGTCGCGCGCCTTGGTCAGGAGATGCTTGGTGCGGCGGGTGACGACTTCCTCGCGGAACTCGATGAAGGCCGCCAGCATGTCTTTCAGCGTCAGCATTTGCGGCCGCCCGCCGCTCAGCGCGATCATGTTGGCGCCGAAGCTCGATTGCATCGCGGTGAAGCGCCAGAGCTGGTTCAGCACGACCTCGGGCACGGCGTCGCGCTTGATCTCGATGACGATGCGCATGCCGTCGCGGTCGGATTCGTCGCGCAGATCCGAAATGCCCTCGACGCGCTTTTCGCGCACGAGATCGGCGATCTTCTCGATCAGGGTCGCCTTGTTCACCTGATAGGGAATTTCGGTGACGATCAGCGCCTCGCGGTCCTTGCGGATATCCTCGACCGCCACTTTCGAGCGCATGACGATCGAGCCGCGCCCGGTCAGATAGGCCGAGCGGATGCCGGCGCGGCCGAGGATCGAACCCCCCGTCGGGAAATCGGGGCCGGGAATGATCTCGATGAGGTCCTCGATCGTCATGTCGGGCCGCTCCATCAGGGCCAGCGCGCCATCGATTGTCTCGCCGAGATTATGGGGCGGAATATTGGTCGCCATGCCGACCGCGATGCCGCCGGCGCCGTTGACGAGGATATTGGGGAAGCGGGCCGGCAGCACGACCGGCTCCAATTCCTTCTCGTCGTAATTGGGACGGAAATCGACGGTGTCCTTGTCGAGATCCTCGAGCAATTCCATCGCGACCTTTTCGAGCCGCACTTCGGTGTAACGTTGCGCCGCGGGCGGATCGCCGTCGACCGAACCGAAATTGCCCTGCCCGTCGATCAAGGGCAGCCGCATCGAAAAATCCTGCGCCATGCGCACGAGCGCGTCATAGATGGCGAGATCGCCATGCGGATGATACTTGCCCATCACGTCGCCGGTGACGCGCGAGGACTTGTTATAGGGCCGCTCCGGCGTGAAATTGTTCTCGCGCATCGAGAACAGGATGCGCCGGTGGACGGGCTTCAACCCGTCGCGCACGTCGGGCAGAGCGCGGCTGACGATCACGCTCATCGCGTAATCGAGATAGCTGCGCTTCATTTCATCGGTGATCGAAACGGGCTTGATGTCGAAGGGGCCGCCGCCGGCCGGCCTCTCGTCTTTATTGTCGGCCAATTCTGCGAATCCTGAGGGGAGAAAATTCTTCGGTTCTTCTAAACGATTCCGCCCCGCGCCGCCACCTCCCAAAGGCGATATTCGCGAGAGATTTTCTGCTTATATTTCAATAGCTAAGTCGCGCAACGAGGCGCCGCCCGCCAGGATCGGGGCCGCGCCTGCCAGAAGCCGTCCCAATCGGCCGCCCGGCAGCTTGTTACGCGCCGACAGGGTCGCCCGACACCGCGTCCGCGAATTTCCGCATGAGCCGCACCAGTTCGTCGATTTCGCTTCTCTCCCAGGTCTTGAATATGGCGCGGCCGATCCTCTCGCGCGCCGCGTCGAGCCGGTCGGTCATCGCCTTGCCTTTGGCGGTGACGAGCGCCTCGCGCACCCGGCGGTCGGCGCCCGCCCGGCGCCTCGCAAGACCGAGGCTTTCGAGCCTCGCCACCTGACGGCTGACCGTCGTGTAGTCCCGCCCGACGCGGTCGGCCAATTCCACGACGCCGATCGGCCCGAACCGCTCGATGACGACCAGCAGCGGGAACAGCGCGCGGTCGAGCGGAATCCCGGCCGCCTTGATAAGCGCCTCGTCGCGCTGCGGCCGGTTCATGACGCTGACGATATCGAGCACCGCCCCGTGAAGCTGGCGGAGCTGATCGCCTATATGTGTATTTTGCACTTTCTTGCTTGACGGCATCGCGTGGCTCCTTATATGTGCATTATGCACATATAGGCGAAAGCCGAAAGGGAGACCCGCGATGAAAGCCGCAATCGTTCGGGGCGCCGGGCAGGCGCCGGTCTATGGCGATTTCAGCGAGCCGTCGCCCGCCTCGGGCGAGAACCGCGTCACCGTTACGGCGGCCGCGATCAGCCCTATCGTCAAGAGCCGCGCCTCCGGCGCGCATTATAGCGCCTCGGGGCGGTTCCCCTTCGTGGCCGGCATCGACGGCGTCGGGCGGCTCGATGACGGCAGCCGGGTCTATTTCGTCCTGCCGCGAGCGCCGCACGGCGCCATGGCGGAGCGCACCGTCGCGCCTTCGGCGCAATGCCTGGCGTTGCCGGATGACCTCGACGACGCAACGGCGGCGGCGATCGCCAATCCCGGCCTGTCGTCCTGGGCGGCCTTTACGGAGCGCGCCAGGCTCAAGGCGGGCGAAACCGTGCTCGTCAACGGCGCCGCCGGCGCGGCGGGCCGCCTCGCCGTGCAGATCGCGAGGCATTTCGGGGCGAAGAAGGTCATTGCGACGGCCCGCAATGCGGAGGCGTTAAAATCGATCGCGGCGCTCGGCGCGGACGTGACGATCCCGCTTGTCGAGGACGGCGCGGCGCTGGACAGCGCCTTCCAGGAGCAATTCGCCGCCGGCGTGGACGTCGTGATCGATTATTTATGGGGCGCGAGCGCCGAACGGCTGCTCATCGCCGCCGCAAAGGCCGGCGCGAATGGCGCGCCGATCCGCTTCGTCCAGGTCGGCTCGGTAAGCGGGCCGGACATCACGCTGCCGAGCGCCGCGCTGCGCGCCGCGGCGATCGAATTGATGGGCAGCGGCATCGGCAGCGTTCCGCTCGACCGTCTCCTGCGCTGCATCGACGGGCTGCTGCAAGCGACCGTGTCCGGCGGCTTCAGAATCGCGTTCAAATCCGTTCCGCTGTCCGAAGTCGAACAGGCATGGTCCCGCGACGACAGCGCCCAGCGCACCGTATTCACCATGGACGCGGGAAGTCTTGATTCTTGAGCGAGAAATGGCTGGCGCAACCGGCGGAGGACGGCGCTTTGCGGGCTTCGCGCGCTAAGAATAGGTCACAAAGGAGATCACGTTCCCGTCGGGGTCGCGAATGTGAAAATCCGTCCCGCCCCAAGGCTGCTTGACGAGCGTCTGGGGAAAGTCGACCTCCCGCGCCTTGAATTCCTCGAACAAACCTTGAACGTTGGCGACCTCGATGGTGGCGAGGATCAGCGACTTCTCCACCGCGGCGATTTGCGCGAAGTTCGGTTCATGCACGCAGCGCAGATGCAGGCAGACGCCGTCGCGCGACACCGCGCCATAAAACGGCGGCGCGCCATAGAGAAAGTCGGTAGCGAAACCCAGCTTGTCGGCGAAGAAGGCGGCGCTCGCCGTCACGTCGCGGACAAGCAGGATCGGCACGACGTTCTTGAGAACCGGCGGCCCTTTCGAGGGACGCGGCGTCTTGGGCCTGTCGGCGACCGCCGCCTTCAACTCGGCCCAGCTCCGATGGCCGGCTTCGATCGCGACGACTTCCTGCGCGAGGGTGAGGGGGAATTTGAGCGCGAGCGCCTCGCGGTCGGTGAGCGAAGAATAGCGTTCGATGCGGCGCAGCTTTTCGCCGATGGCGTAATCGCCGTCGCGATGCCAGCGGAGCAGCAGCTTGGCTTGCTTGCGATAGGTTTCAAGCGTGGGCATGGGCGGATTCCGGCTGAGAATTTCAGCGGGCGGGCCTAGCCCTTTCGGCGAAAACGCCGATGCGCCCCACAGGAACGCGCTGAATTTAGGCCGGCGCCGCGAGGGCGTCAAATCCAATGTGCCGGGTGCGCGCGCGCCGGGGCGCCCCTGCGAGCGGCGATCCCCCATGCTTCGGGGCAGTCTCACTCGTCGACGCAGAACGCACAGACCGTATCGGCGCCTGTTGCGACCAAAAATACGGCGAGGACCAGCGATGCGCGCGCGAAGCCCGCAGCCTCGCCCGCGGCTGGAGCCTAGAAAAGGATGAGTGCCGTTTCCCCGGGCCGCCATCGGGGCGGACGGCCAATGCCAACGCTATGAATAGGCGTTCGGGAAGGAGCGCCGCACAGGAAATTTGAGGCGCGACGCATTCGGCTGCACAAAGCCCACGGCATGATCGTTGAACCGTAGCGCTTAGACTCGGCGCCCAATTCGCTATTGCGCCATTGTTCGCATGCAGGCGATTTTTTTCATCCCTGAAAGCTTGTCAAGGTCGGCCCGAAGGGCCGCCGCCTTCGGCGGTCGTCCGAAGGACGATCCTTGACAAGCTTTCAGGGATGAAAAACGCTCCGCCATGCGAACGATGGATCAGACTCGACCACTGCCATCTCATCGCTTCGCGTTCTGCGTGGCGAGGACACATCCTCGAGAAACGTTTGGCGGGCGCCGCGCCCCGCTGGATTTTCTCAAGACCGTTTGGTCGTCACGCGCGACCCGTCGGGTCTTGAGCTTCCGATTTCTGCAAACCTCGTCAAGCCGCTTTGGTCGGGTCGACGATGCGACCCGCGAAGAGCACCGCGCCAGTCCTGTTGTCGACGACAAAAAACAGGAATGGGCGATCGACGACAAACGGCTCCGACGGGCGCTGTTCAGGCGCCGACGTAGTCTGCACCGTTATCGCGGTTGCGGCGGCGGCTTCGACGCCTTCCTCGGCGAGTTCGATGACCGCCTTATGGACGATTCCCCCGATATTGACCTGCCGGTCGGCTATACCGCTGAAGTCCGCTTTGTCGGACAGGGCGAGTTTCAAACCAATATCGCTAAAGGGTCCGATGAGGTCGCCTTCGAAACTGGCTTTGAACTTCGGCAACGACAACGCCACCGGCTCCTCGTCCCGACGCGCAATGGCCTCGAACAGTTGCACTTGCCGCTCGTAGTCGAGGCCGCGGGCGACCGCGTCCAGCCCGTCCGTTGCGTCCGGCAGCACGACAATAAGGCCCAGAGCCAATCCCGCGAAGGGAAGGCGGATCGCCCGATATCCCGGCTGTTTCAGCCACCGGAATTTTTCACGCTTGTGCATCATCGGCGCACTCACTCGGGTATTGGACGCCGTGGTGAAATCTCCATCCGTCGTGCTGAGCTTGCGGAACGGGAATGACCACGCGGCCTTGAAGTAGATCGCGTTGATCAGCACCAAGACGCTCTCCGCGGGGAACGAATTGAAAAGCGAGGGAATCTTTCCTTCGGTTTTCTCGCTTACCCAGCCGTTGATTTGCTTCAGCGTGGCGTCTTTGAACACTTCCGCCGCATAGCGGTCCTTCAACAGCGCGATATAGTTCGGCGATACGAACTTGCCCAAGGTCGGGGGCAACATGAGAGCGTCGGCGACAAGAAGATGGTTCGACGACCGTTGCCGAGGGTCGGCGCATTTTGTCTCGTCGGCTTGGCCGGCCGCCGCGCAGGTTTCGTTGAGGATGGCGATGGTCTCCTCGCTCGCCAGCTCCATTTTCGCACGGGTCAGCGAGTGCCTCAGCACCTTCGCCATCTCCTGTTCCGTCGCGCCGCGCGCGCCCGACAGCGCCATCGCCATGACCGTCCCGATCGAATAGGGCGAGAAAACGATGTTGCCGGGCTTTTTGGCGAATTCGCCAAAGAGCTGCCGCCCGGAAGCATTATAGGCCTCCGTCAGCGCCAGAACGTCGTCAGGCGCGCCGCTTGGCGGCGGCGCGGCGAGCGCAAGACGCGACGCGGCGCTCAAGCATCCGAGCGTCGCGGCGCCGAGAAGAAAATGACGTTTGCTGGTAAGGCCTGCGCCGCGCCATCGGATCCAAGGACAAATCGGTCTTCCCTCTGTAGGATGCGATGATTCCTACCCTTCGACGGCGACCAAAATGCGGCTCCGTCGCATCGGCCGATTTTGTTTGGGGTGAGAAAATCAACCCGATTAACCCGGATTGGCGATGAATCGAAAGAAATGGCTTCTATCCGTTCTCGTCGCCGTGGCGTTGATTTCGGCTCTGCTGGATGGATTGTTCTATTGGTTTCATATCGACACAAATCCTGCCACGGATTCCCTTCGATATTTCTTGTTCATCGTGTTGCTCGTTCTGTGGATAGAAGCGGACAGTCAGGACTATCCGCAGATCACGCGGCCGTTCGACTACGGCTTTCTCGTCTATCTCTTCTGGCTGCCGTATTTTCCCTACTATCTCTGGCGCACACGTGGTCCCTTGGGGCTGCTGATGTTTCCGGGCTTTCTCGTCTTGCTGTTGTTGGGTCTGCTCATTGGGATCGGCATCGATACGGTCCGCGCCGGATAAAGTCCGGCGCTCATCGCCGCCGCCGATACCGCGACGTCCGGCGCAGGCTTGCGCGGCGACGCCATATCCTCAATGAAACGCCCATAGGGAGGCCGCCCGCGCCGTGCTGGAATTTCTCAAAACCGCCTTCGTGACCATGCTCGTGACCCTCGATCCGCCGGGGCTCGCGCCGGTGTTCATCGGGTTGACGCTCGGCATGACCGAGGCGGCGCGGCGCGAGGTGGCGCTGCGCGCGACGATCATCGCTTTTGCGATCCTGGCGGCCTTCGCCTTTAGCGGCGGCGCGGTGATGGATGCGCTCGGCATTTCCATCCCCGCCTTCCGCATCGCCGGCGGGTTGCTGCTGTTCTACATCGCCTTCGACATGATTTTCGAATTGCGCGCGCAGCGCAAGCAGGAGCTCGCCAGCGACGCGATGACCATCGACCATATCCGCAATGTCGCGGCGTTCCCTCTGGCGATCCCGCTGATGAGCGGCCCCGGCTCGATCACCGCGACGATGCTGCTGGCCGGGCGCGCGGGGAGCGACTGGCCGGCCCTCGGCGGCCTGATGGGGATCATCGCGCTCGTCATGCTGCTCTGCTACCTCACCTTCCTGACAGCCGAGCGCGTCTCGCGGCTGCTGGGCACGACGGGCAATGTCGTGCTGACGCGCATGCTCGGCGTGGTGCTGGCGGCGCTCGCCGTGCAATTCGTCATCAACGGCGTGCTGACGGTGGGCAAATGAAGCCGGAGGAAATCCAGTTGGCCTGGCGCCTGGAGCGCGCCTTCTGGAAGGCGTGGCCGGCCCTGGAGGAAGCCGCGCGCGGCGACTGGCTGTTGCGCTTTTCGGCGGGCGTTCAGCGCCGCGGCAATTCCGCCAATCCAACGCGGGCCGACGTGCGCGATATCGAGGCGAGCATCGCGGCCTGCGAGGCGCTCTACCGGGAGCGAGGGATGCCGGCGATCTTCCGCCTCCCATCGATCGTCGAACCCACCGCCGAGCGGCGGCTGGACCGGCTCGGCTATCGCGCCGAGGGCGAAAGCCTGACCCTGTTCGCCGATCTGGCGGACGCCGCGGCCGAGCCCGACGCCAAGGTGGCGCTGGCGCCGCGCCCGGACGCCGAATGGCTCGCCGCGATGATGGCGCTGCAGGGCCATAGTGGGGAGCGCGGCGTCGCCTATAAGCGGATCGTCGAATCCGTCGCGGTCCCCGCCGCCTTTGCGGGCTTTCGCGCCGAGGGCGAATTGGCCGCGCTCGCCTATGGCGCGGTCGACGACGGCCTCCTCTGTTTCGAGTCGGTGATCACTGACATCCGATATCGCGGGCGCGGCTATGCGCGCCGCATGCTGGCCGCGCTGATCGCCTGGGGCGCCGACGCCGGCGCGAAGGCGGTCTGCCTGCAGGTCGACGCCGCCAACGCGCCGGGGCAGGCGCTTTATGCGAGTCTCGGCCTGAAGAAGACGCTGTATCGCTACCATTATCGGCGCGAACCGGCGGCGGGGTGAACTCTCGCCGCCGCCTACCGTCCTCCCGCCACGTCGAGGATGGCGCCGCTCGCGTAAGACGCGGCGTCGCTCAGCAGCCAGACGATCGCCTCGCCGACCTCGTGCGCCGTGCCGGGGCGCCCGAGCGGCGCGGTGGCGCCGAGGCGACGGGCGCGGTCCGGCTCGCCGCCGCTCGCGTGAATGTCGGTGTCGATGAGGCCCGGCCTGACGGCGTTGACGCGCACGCCCTCGGGACCGAGCTCCTTGGAAAGCCCCAGGGTCAGCGTGTCGATCGCCCCCTTCGACCCGGCATAATCGACATAGAGATCCGGCGAGCCGAGGCGCGCGGCGGCCGAGGAGACGAGCACGATCGAGCCGCCCCGGCCGCCGCGGCTTTTGGAGAGGCGGCGCGCCGCCTCGCGCGCGCAGACATAGGCGCCCAGCACATTGACGTCGAAAACGCGCCGCATGCGCTCGACGCTCATGTCGACAAGGCGGGACGTCGGCGCGGTGACGCCGGCATTGACGACGACGCCGTCGAGCGGGCCCAAGGCGCGCACCGCGCCGTCGAACACTTCCAGCACGTCGGCCTCGAAGGCGACATCGCCATGCAGCGCGACCGCCTTGCCGCCCGCCCGCTGGATTTCGCGCACGACCGCCTGCGCCGCCGCCTCGTCGCGGATGTAGTTGACGCCGACCGACCAGCCGCGCCGGCCGGCCAGCAAGGCGGCGGCCCGGCCGATGCCGCGCGAGGCGCCGGTGATGAGAATGGTGTTGGCCATGGGGTCTCTCTATGAGCGAAGGCGGATGAAGAGCAAAAGCAAATAAGGCGCCGCGGCGGCAGGCAAGGCGCTGCATTTCGTCTATAGATTTCGCTTGGATCGGCCAAGCGAAACCGGAGGGATGTCGATGCGATCGCCCGTTCTTGCCTTCTGCTTGACGTTGAGCGCCGTTGCGCCGGCGCTCGCCCTCGATTGCGCCGACGAGACGCAGGTCGCGCAGGATATGTGCGCCGACGCGTCCTACCAGAAGGCCGACGCGGCGCTCAATCGTTCGTATAAGGAAATCCTGCGCCGGCTGAAGGGCGACAGCGCGACGACCAAGCTGCTCATCGACGCGCAAAAGGCGTGGATCGCCTATCGCGACGCCGAATGCGCTTTTTCAAGCTCCGCCAACAAGGGCGGCACCATCTATCCCATGGTGTTTTCGATCTGCCTCGAAGGCGTGACGAAAGACCGCACCGCGAAACTGGACGCCTATCTCAAATGCGGCGACGGCGACACGGGCTGCCCGGTCCCGGCGCCGTAGGGCGGCCTCTGGCATTCGCGAACCGGGTGAGGGAGGAGCCATGATCGACCGCATCGACCATTTCGTTCTGACGGTGCGCTCGCTCGAGGCCACGTTGAGCTTCTACGAACGAACCCTCGGCCTCACGCGCGAGATGAGGCCCGGCGTCCCGGCAGCGCTCAAGTTCGGCCGGCAGAAGATCAACGTGCATGAGGCGGACCGCCCGTTCGAGCCGAAGGCGGCGAGCCCGACGCCGGGCGCCGGAGACTTCTGCCTCATCACCCTTCGGCCGATCGACGAAGTGATCGCGCGCCTGAAGGACTGCGGCGTCAGCGTCGAACTCGGGCCCGTGCCGCGCAACGGCGCCGAGGGTCCGATGACATCGCTCTACTTCCGCGATCCCGACGCCAATCTGGTCGAGGTCAGCCGTTACGACGACTAGCGTCCGCGCCCCCTCAGAACGGAATGTCGTCGTCGATATCCGGGCCGCCGCCGCCGGCGCCCGCCGGGGCCGGCCGCTTGTCGACGGGCGAGGAGCGCCCGAAGCTCGCCGCGCCGGAGCTGCGCTCCTCGCCGGCGAAACTCTCGCCCGAGCCGCCGCCGCGCGAATCCAGCAGCGTCAGTTCGCCGCGAAAGCGCTGCAGCACGATTTCGGTCGAATATTTCTCGGCGCCCGACTGGTCCGTCCATTTGCGCGTCTGCAGCTGGCCCTCGACATAGACCTTGCTGCCCTTCTTGCAATATTGCTCGACGATCTTGCCGATCTGCTCGTTGAAGATCACCACGCTATGCCATTCGGTCTTTTCCTTGCGCTCGCCGGTCGCCTTGTCGCGCCAGGATTCGGAGGTCGCCAGACGGATATTGACGACCTGATCGCCGGAATTCAGCCGGCGTATTTCCGGATCGCGGCCCAGATTGCCCACCAGAATGACTTTGTTGACGCTTCCCGACATATCGCTCTCCTACCCGCGCCTGCGGCGGCGCGCGCTCATCGACCTTGCTCTGTCTTTAGGCCAAACTATCGCTTCCGGGGCGCCAATGCCGCCCCTCCTTCCATTTGTCCACAGGCGGCGCGACGCCCGCTTATTTGGCGCGGCGCGCTTTCGCACTACATAGAGAGGACGACTTCCCTATGTTCATCTTTTGTTCTAGCATCGGCTTCGGCGCGGCGCAAGCCCCGCCCGGAGCGATTCGGTTGTTTCATGAAGGTTAGCGATGGCGAGCCCCAAGCCGGTCAAGAAGCGCCTCCCCGCCAAGGCCCGCGCCCCGGCCGCCGTCGAGCGGCTGTTCGACGGGCGCGCCATCACCGTGCGCGGCGCGCGCGAGCATAATCTCAAGAACGTCGATCTCACGATCCCGCGCGACAAGCTCGTCGTGTTCACGGGCCTGTCGGGCTCGGGCAAGTCCTCGCTCGCCTTCGACACGATCTACGCCGAGGGCCAGCGCCGCTATGTCGAATCGCTGTCGGCCTATGCCCGGCAGTTCCTCGAAATGATGCAGAAGCCCGACGTCGACCAGATCGACGGGCTGTCGCCGGCCATCGCCATCGAGCAGAAGACGACGTCGAAAAATCCGCGCTCGACGGTCGGCACCGTCACCGAGATCCACGATTACATGCGCCTGCTATGGGCGCGCGTCGGCATACCCTATTCGCCGGCGACCGGCCTGCCGATCGAAAGCCAGACGATCAGCCAGATGGTCGACCGCGTGCTGGCGCTTCCCGAACGCACGCGGCTCTATCTTCTCGCGCCGGTCATCAGAGCCCGCAAGGGCGAGTATCGCAAGGAAATCGCCGATTTCATGAAGCGCGGTTTCCAGCGCCTCAAGATCGACGGCGAGTTCTACGAGATCGCCGACGCGCCGGCGCTCGACAAGAAGCTCAAGCACGATATCGAAGTGGTGGTCGACCGCCTCGTCGTGCGCCCCGACATGGCGAGCCGCCTCGCCGAGAGTTTCGAGACGGCGCTGGAGCTGGCGGATGGGATCGCGATCGTCGAGTTTGCTGAGGAGCGAATGGCGAATAGTGAGGGGCGAATAGCGAATAGCGAAATGGCGAATAGCGAATCTTCCCATTCGCCACTCGCCACTCGCCATTCGCCGCAACAAATCCTCTTCTCCTCCAAATTCGCCTGCCCCGTCTCGGGCTTCACCATTCCCGAGATCGAGCCGCGGCTGTTCTCGTTCAACAATCCTTTCGGCGCCTGCCCGACCTGCGGCGGGCTCGGATCGCAGATGAAGGTCGATCCCGATCTCGTCGTCCCCGACGGGCGCCTCACCTTGCGCCGCGGCGCCGTCGCGCCCTGGGCGAAATCGACCTCGCCCTATTATATCCAGACGCTCGAGGCGCTCGGGCGCCATTACAAATTCCGCCTCGATACGCCCTGGGCCGAGCTGCCGGCCAAAGCGCGCGAAGTGATCCTCTACGGCTCGGGGGAGGAGGAAGTGCGCATGGCCTATGAGGACGGCCTGCGCTCCTATGAGGTGAAGAAGCCGTTCGAGGGCGTCGTCAGCAATCTCGAGCGCCGCTATCGCGAGACGGAAAGCGAATGGTCGCGCGAGGAAATCCTGCGCTATATGAGCGCGACGCCCTGCGCCGCCTGCCACGGCTTCCGCCTCAAGCCCGAGGCGCTCGCGGTGAAGATCGACGGCCAGCATATCGGCCAAGTGAGCCTGCTGTCGGTCAAGGCCGCCGTCGATTGGGCGCGCGGCCTGCCGCAAAAGCTCGACGCCAAGCGCAACGAGATCGCCCAGCGCATCCTGAAGGAGATCGGCGACCGCCTCACCTTCCTGCGCGACGTCGGCCTCGATTACCTCACGCTGGCGCGCGCCTCGGCGACTCTATCGGGCGGCGAGAGCCAGCGCATCCGGCTCGCCTCGCAGATCGGCTCGGGCCTCACCGGCGTGCTCTATGTGCTCGACGAGCCGTCGATCGGCCTGCATCAGCGCGACAATGCGCGCCTGCTCGACACGCTGCGCCGGTTGCGCGATCTCGGCAACAGCGTCATCGTCGTCGAGCATGACGAGGACGCGATTCTGGCCGCCGATTATGTCGTCGACGTCGGCCCGGGCGCCGGCATCCATGGCGGCGAAATCGTCGCCAAGGGAACGCCGGCCGAAATCGTCGCCGATCCCAATTCGCTGACCGGTCAATATCTCTCTGGCGCCCGCGCGATCCCCTCGCCGACGCGGCGGCGAGCCGCCAGGCCCGGCCGCGAGATCAAGATCATCGGCGCCAGCGGCAATAATCTGAAGAACGTCTCGGCGACGATTCCGCTCGGCCTGTTCACCTGCGTCACCGGCGTCTCGGGCGGCGGCAAGTCCACTTTGGCGATCGACACGCTCTACAAGGCGGTGGCGCGCAATCTCAATGGGGCGAGCGAACATCCCGCGCCTTATGAGCGCATCGAGGGGCTCGAACAGCTCGACAAGGTGATCGACATCGACCAGTCGCCGATCGGCCGCACGCCGCGCTCCAATCCGGCGACCTATACCGGCGCCTTCACGCCGATGCGCGAATGGTTCGCGGGGCTCCCCGAAGCCAAGGCGCGCGGCTACCAGGCCGGCCGCTTCTCGTTCAACGTCAAGGGCGGACGCTGCGAAGCGTGCCAGGGCGACGGCGTCATCAAGATCGAAATGCACTTTTTGCCGGATGTCTATGTCACCTGCGATGTGTGCAAGGGCAAGCGCTACGATCGCGAAACGCTGGAGGTCAAATACCGCGACCGCTCGATCGCCGACGTGCTCGACATGACGGTGGAGGAGGCCGCCACTCTGTTCAAGGCGGTGCCGTCCATTCGCGAGAAGATGGAGACGCTGGTCAGGGTCGGCCTTGGCTATGTCAAGGTCGGCCAGCAGGCCACCACCTTGTCGGGCGGCGAGGCGCAGCGCGTAAAACTCGCCAAGGAATTGTCGCGCCGCTCGACGGGCCGCACGCTCTACATCCTGGACGAGCCGACCACCGGCCTGCATTTCCACGACGTCGCCAAACTGCTCGAAGTGCTGCACGAGCTCGTCGACCAGGGCAATACGATGGTGGTGATCGAGCACAATCTCGAAGTCGTCAAAACCGCCGACTGGATCATCGACATGGGCCCCGAGGGGGGCGACGGCGGCGGCGAAGTGGTGGCGATGGGAACGCCCGAGGCGATCGCCAGAGACAAGCGCAGCCATACCGGCCAATACCTGCGCGCCACGCTGGCGCGGCGGCTCGCACGAGGCAAGCGCGAGGAGGCGGCGGAGTGAGGGGCAAGCGTTTCGGGCGCCGCAAGAAGGCATCCGCGCACTTGATCGTAGGTTGATTGTTCACAGTCGCTACGCCGAATACGCCTCTCGGCGCCGACTTCGTTATTGAGCCATTGTTCGCATGGAGGCCATTTATTTTCATCCCGGAACGTTTGTCCAGGACGGCCCGAAGGGCCGCCGCCTTCGGCGGTCGCCCGGAGGGCGACAAAGCCTTGACAAACGTTCCGGGATGAAAAACGCTCCGCCATGCGAAACGATGGATCATCCTCGACCATTGCAGGAATCCCTCGACCGTCATTGCGAACAGAGCTCGGACAAATGCTCCGCATTTGCCTTGAGAAGCAATCCAGAGGTCGTTACCTCTTGAGATAGCGCACGACCGCTGGATTGCTTCGCTCCGCTCGCAAGGACGGCTTAACGCTTCGGCCTGCCCCCTACCCCACCTCCTGTGCCTCGCTGGCGTCGGCGAACACTTCCTCGCGGATCACCCGCAGCGTCACCGCATGCAGATAGGCGCTCAGCGCCTCGTTGAGCTCGACGAATTCGGGCCACAGAACCTCGTCGACGAAACCCTGCGGCACGCGGATCATCAAGGTGTTGCGGCGCTGGCGATAGAGGCGATAGGGTTTGAGGCCATAGCGCCGCGCCAGCGCCAGGAACAGCAGGCGCGACCATTGATCGGGCATGGTGAATTGCATCGCGATCGGCGCGTCGCGCCGCCCGAATTCGGCGAGCCGCGCGCGAATGCGATGCAGCGCGGCCTCCGCCGCCACGCGCTCGCCCGCCGTCCCCGCCCCGGCGAACAAAGCCTCGATCTTGCGCAACTTGTCGCGCAACTGCGATTCGGTCGACATGCGCTTCCTTCCCTTCCCCCTTGGGGCCGGACGAATGCTTCGCATTCGCCTTGAGAAGGTGGCCTTCGCGTCAGCGAAGGTCTGCGGACGAATGCTCTGCATTCGCCTTGAGATGAGGGGAGTCGAGCGAAGCGAGACGGCTTGCGGCGCTTCGATGTCGCAAGCCGTCCCGCTTCGCTCGAGTCCCCTCATTCGTCGTGCTTCGCATGACACCTTCCCCCAAGGGGGAAGGGCCCGCCCCTACCCCACGATCTCTCCGCCCGGAAAGAACTGCGCGATCTCGATCGCCGCCGTCTCCGGCGCGTCCGAGCCGTGCACGGAATTCTCGCCCATCGACAGCGCGAATTCCTTGCGGATCGTGCCGGGCGCCGCCTTTTCCGGATTGGTCGCGCCCATCACTTCGCGATAGCGGGCGATGGCATTGTCGCCCTCGAGCACCTGCACGACGACCGGCTCGGCGATCATCATTTCGACGAGTTCGCCAAAGAACGGCCGCTCTTTATGCACGGCGTAGAAAGCCTCGGCCTGCGCGCGGGTCATGTGCAGGCGCTTCTGCGCGATGATGCGCAAGCCCGCCTTCTCGATCGCGGCGTTGACGGCGCCGGTCAGATTGCGGCGCGTGACGTCGGGCTTGAGGATCGAAAAAGTGCGCTCTTTGGCCATTGCTGGGTTCCGGTTTCCGCTGCGGTTGAATGCGCCGCGCTTATAGCGGTGGGCGCCGCAGCGGGCAAGGCGCACGCGGCCCCTGGAACGTGACGCCATTAGGCGAAAGCAGTCGAGTCTGATCCATCATTCGCATGGCGGAGCGTTATTTCATTCGGCACCGAGCGTAGGCGCTACGATTCAACCCTAACGCCGAAGGCCCCACGCAGGCCGCCGCGATCCCCGCCCGGCCCTGCCTCGTCGCGGCGCCTTCGCCCAGCTTCGCAGGACCTTGGCCGTCGCCTCGTCCATCGGAAAGAAGCACTCGATGCGAAGCTGCTGCAAGGTGACGTCCTGCGGCGTGCCGGGGACCTCTCAAAAACGAAGCAGACCGTGCGAGAACTCTCGCTGCCCTATTAGACACGCGTCGCGCTGCCATCGCCGTGCTCGCTGTCAAGGTCAAGCCGCCTTCGGCGGTCGCTTCGCCTAGGCGAATGCAAGAGCATTCGCCGGCTTCGCGAACCTTGACAGCTCCGCTCGTCGATGGCCGTTGGCCTACAAGTCCTTTTGGTGAGCGATCGCGGCCCAGCGGCCGCTATCGCGCACCAAAAGGACATGCAGGCAAAAAGCCACGCCGACGAGACGCAGTCACGCCGAAGGCGCCGTAGCGAAGCGAAGGAGTCGCGCAGCGACTTGACGGCGGCTCGGCGGCGTGGCCCCCGCGGAGGCGACGGAGCGTCGTCTCGAGAGCCTCGACGGCGCCGCCGCACCGCATGTTATAACTGTAGAGTTATACAATGGGGTCCCGAGCTCCAAAAAAACGCTCGAAAACCCACATTTTCGCGGCGCCTTTTTCAGCGATTTCGCCTCTGGTTTGCGCGGCGAAAGCTCGTTTCGCGGGTCAACGCCGTGTCGAACGCGTGACTTTCCGCGCCTGTTTCGTGTTTTCGCATCCGCCTATGCCGGCAGCCATCCCGAGCGGAACGAAGATGCGACCCCGCGGATTGCGCACGAGGTCGAAGCCGATATTCGTATCGAGCCTGTAGCGCGTCAAAATTCGACGGGCTCGAGGAGCGGGTCAAGGATCGGCGAAAACCCCTCGTCGATCGGCGCCAGGCGCGCCAGCACCGCCAGTAGCGATTTCGGCGGCGTCGGCGAGAGGATCAGGCTGTCTCCGTCCTCGCGCAAGACCGCCTCCTCGCCCGGAAGCTCGAACGCACACGGAATCCGCACACCCTGATTGCGCCCGTTCCTGGATAATTTGACGCGTCGTCCGATCAAGATCGTCGCCTCTGAGTCATTGCCTGCCTTGTAGCTCAGACGCACGCCTGGGCGAAGGCTTGACGTCTCTACAACAATCTCTTTCTGAAAAACACGATTCGTGCTATACAGGGTGACTGCCTTTCAGCAATCGCGGAAACGAGGACCCTCGCCTGTGAATCAAGCCGCCGAAACCAATTTCGGTCTCCGCCGCGCCGGCCGCGAACCCCAATTGGGAAGCGTAAAACCTCCGGAATCGCGATTCCAAATTTTTCAGCCCTTAACCCCTTGATATCCGGTGAGCCGCCCAAGGAAATGTTTGGAAAAAGTTTGGAAAAAGTTTGGATCGCCGGGGTGCGCCCATTGAAAACAAAGGGATTTTTTTCGAGCCGGTTGGCCGGATCCTTGTCATCCAAGGTTTTCCAAAATCCGCGATCGCCGCCGCCCTACCCCTCGCCGCGCTCGCGCCGCAGCTTCTCCCAATAGTCCAGCCGCTTGCGGATCTCGCGCTCGAAGCCGCGCTCGACCGGCTCGTAGAGCTTGCGCCGCCCCAGGGCCTCGGGCCAGTAGTTCTGGCCGCTGAAGGCGTCGGGCTCGTCGTGATCGTAGGAATAGCCCGCGCCATAGCCTTCGCTGCGCATCAGCCGGGTCGGCGCGTTGAGGATGGTCTTCGGCGGCGCCAGCGAGCCATGCGTCTTGGCGAGCCGGCTCGCCTCGGCGAACGCCACATAGGCGGCGTTCGACTTCGGCGCAGTGGCGACATAGACGACGGCTTGCGCGATCGCCAGTTCGCCTTCGGGCGAACCTAGAAAGTCGAACGCGTCCTTGGCGGCGTTGGCGACGACCAGCGCCTGCGGATCGGCGAGGCCGACATCCTCGATCGCCATGCGCACGACGCGGCGCGCCAGGAACAGCGGGTCCTCGCCGGCATCGAACATGCGCGCGAGATAATAGAGCGCGGCGTCGGGATCGGAGCCGCGCACGCTTTTGTGCAGGGCCGAGATGAGGTTGTAATGGCCCTCCTGCGCCTTGTCGTAGATCGGCGCGCGGCGCTGCACAATCTCGGCAAGCGCCGCTGTGTCGAAACTCTCGCCGGGCCGCGCGGCGCGCCACACTTCCTCGGCGAGCGTCAGCGCCGCGCGCCCGTCGCCGTCGGCCATGCGCGCCAGCGCGGCGCGGGCATCCGCATCGAGCGGCAGCGCCTGGCCCATAAGGCCCTCCGCGCGCGCCAGCAGCCTCTCGAGCGCCGCCTCGTCGAGCGGGCGGAACACCAGCACGCGGGCGCGCGACAACAGCGCGGCGTTGAGCTCGAACGACGGGTTCTCCGTCGTCGCGCCGATCAGCGTGACCGTGCCGTCCTCCATCACGGGCAGGAACGAATCCTGCTGGGCGCGATTGAAGCGATGGATCTCGTCGACGAACAGCAAGGTCCCCTGCCCCATCGCGCGGCGCTCGCGCGCGGCCTCGAAGATTTTCTTCAATTCGCCGACGCCCGAAAAGATCGCCGAGACCTGCACGAAGGCGAGCTTGGTGCCTTGCGCGATAAGCCGCGCCGCGGTCGTCTTGCCGGTGCCGGGCGGGCCCCAGAAGATCATCGAGCCCAGCGTCGGCGCGCCGATCATCCGCGTCAGCGCGCCGTCGGGGCCCAACAGATGATCCTGCCCCGCGACTTCGGCGAGGCTCTGCGGGCGCAGCCGGTCGGCGAGCGGGCGCGGCGCATCGTTGGCGAGCGAGGAAGCTTGAAACAGGTCGGCCATACCAGGACATTGTCGCGCGGTGCGAGCCGAGTCCAGCGCGCCCGGCGAAGCTTGCCCGCGGGGCCCGATTGGGACAATCTCCCCGCCCGCCCGCAGGCCTTTCAACCCCTTCGAGACCGCGCCATGAACGACAGCCAGATCAGCCTCTCCCTCGCCCTGCCGAGCGCGAAGCCGGAGGACGTCGGCCTGTCGCCGGCGGGCCTCGCGCGGCTCGAGGCCGCCATGCAGCGCGAGGTCGATTCGAGGCGCCTGCCGGGCGCCGCCATGCTGATCGCGCGCGGCGGCAAGGTCGCCTGGCGCGCCAATGTCGGCGCGCTGCGGCCGGGCGGCCCGGCGATGCGCGGCGACGCCATTTTCCGGGTCTATTCGATGACCAAGCCGATCGTCTCGGTCGCGCTGATGATGCTGGTCGAAGAAGGGCGCCTGCTGCTCTCCGACCCGCTCGCCAAATTCCTGCCCGAATTCGCCGACCCGCAGGTCGGCGTCGAAAAGGACGGCAAGCTCGAACTCGTCGCCGCCAAACGCCCGATCGCCATCCAGGATCTGATGCGCCACACCTCGGGCTTCACCTACGCGCATGTCGGCTCCTCGGCGGTGCAGCGCCTCTATGCGCAGGCGCCGCTGCGCCGCCACGACATTTCCCGCGACGGTTTCCTCGCCGCGCTCGCCAAGCTGCCGCTGCTCCATCAGCCCGGCGAATCCTGGGATTACAGCCATTCCACCGATGTGCTCGGATGCGTCGTCGAAATCGTCTCCGGGCAGAGTCTGGGCGCCTTCCTCGAGAAGCGAATCCTGGGGCCGCTCGGCATGAAGGACACCGGGTTTTTCGCGCCGGCCGAGAAGCACGAGCGCCTCGCCGAAGCGTTCCCGATCGATCCGGACACCGGCGAAAAGGTAAAACTGATCGATATTCGCAAGGCCCCCGACTTCGAGGCGGGCGGTTCCGGCCTCGTCTCGACGATCGAGGATTACGCGCGCTTCCTGCAGATGCTCTATCTCGGCGGCGCGCTCGACGGCGCGCGCATTCTCGGGCGCAAGACGCTGGCCTTTATGGTCGCCGATCACCTGGGGCCGCAGGTGACGATCGGTTCCGATCTGTTGCCGCCCGGCCACGGTTTCGGGCTCGGCTTTGCGGTGCGGCGCGAGGCCGGCATGGCGCCGACGCCGGGAACGCCGGGCGAATTCTTCTGGGGCGGCCTTGCCGGCACCGCCTTCTGGATCGCGCCGGACGAAGAACTCGTCGCGTTGATGCTGATCCAGGCGCCGGGGCGGCGCGTTTATTATCGCGAGCTTTTCCGCAACCTCGTCCATGCGGCGCTGGCGTAGCGGCCGGCCCAAGCGGGCATGAAGCATCGGCCTTAAGGCGCTCATTCAATCATCGGCATGCTTGAAGGGCGCGACCTTCCGCGCGGAAGGTCAATTAACTTTGCCTGCTCAGACGCTTGTGCCGAATTGTTACACTTCGTTAACCATATCCGAGCGAATATCCAGCGATTCGTTAACCAACAGCGCTGGCCAGAATTCGCGGCCTTCGCGCGAATTCAAAAGAGAGGTTCGGGTCCATGCGCACTATTGCTTTCATCACACAAAAAGGCGGTTCGGGTAAGAGCACGCTTGCGTCTTCGCTGGCCGTCGCCGCCTATGAGGCAGGCGAGCGGGTTTTCGTATGCGATATGGACCCCCAGCGTTCCCTGGTGAAATGGGGCGAGACGCGCGGCCTCGACGATGTGCCGGTCAACGCCGTCACTGCCGCAAGATTGCCGGCAACCTTGGCGGCGCTCGAAAAGAACGGATTCACGCTGGCCATCATCGATACGGCGGGTGCGGAGGGCGGCTCTTCGAGCGCCGCGATGAAGGCCGCCGATCTCAACATCATTCCTTCACGGCCCAATATTTTCGACCTATGGGCGAGCGAACAGACGCGCGCAACGCTAAAAGAAATGCGCAGCGAATTCGTTTTCGTTCTCAACCAATGCCCGCCCGCGCAACAGACGACGCGCGTCCAGGAAGGGGCTGCGGCGCTTGAGACAATGGGCGGCTTGCTTACGCCGCTGGTCCAGGCCCGCGTTGATTATCAGGAGGCGGCGCGCCACGGTTGGGGCGTCACTGAAATCAATCCGCACGGCGCCGCCGCAGTCGAAATCAAAGCGCTCTGGTCCTCGATCAAGCGGCGCCTGGCGCGCGGCAAATCCAAGGCGTCGGTGCGCAAGGCCGCCTGACGCCGCCATGCTAGGATGGCGGTCCCAGCGTTGCAGCAACGAGGACCGCCATGCCGCACCAATCCAACTGGATGAATCCAGAGCTCGGCGCTTTTCGCGATTCGTTCCGCCGCTTTCTTAGCGCCGATCTGGCGCCGAAAGCGGGAGGTTGGCGCAAAGCCAAAATGGTCGAGCGCGACGCCTGGCGGGCATTGGGCGAAATCGGCGCACTGTTGCCGAGCGTGCCGGAGGCTTACGGCGGCATCGGCGGCAGTTTCGCCTTCGAGGCGGCGGTTATCGAGGACATCACCGCCCTCGTGCCCGACATGGCGACGGGCGTCAGCGTCCATAGCGCGATCGTCGCCCATTACATCCTAAACTATGGCTCGCAGGAGCAGAAACAGCGCTGGCTGCCCAAAATGGCGCGCGGCGAGTTCGTTGGCGCGATCGCCATGACCGAGCCCGGCGCCGGCTCCGACTTGCAGGCCGTGCGCACCAGCGCCAAGCGCGTGGGCAACGCCTATGTCCTCAACGGCCAGAAGACGTTCATCACCAATGGCCACGCCGCCGATCTCGTCATCGTCGTGGCGCGCACCGGCGAGCCCGGCGCCAAGGGCCTTTCCTTGATCGTGGTGGAGACCGCGCAGTGCGAGGGTTTCCGGCGCGGCCGCAGCCTCGACAAGATCGGGCTGCACGCCTCCGATACGGCCGAGCTGTTTTTCGACAACGCGATCGCGCCGCCGGAGAATTTGCTGGGCGCCGAAGAGGGCCAGGGCTTCGTCCAACTCATGCAGCAATTGCCGCAGGAGCGGCTCATCCTCGCTGTCAGCTCCGTCGCGGCGATGGAAAGCGCGCTCGCGCTCACCATCGATTACACCAAGCAGCGCAGAGCGTTCGGCAAACCGATCTTCGAATTTCAGAACACCGCCTTCAAGCTCGCCGAACGCAAGACGGAAGCGACGATCGCCCGGGTTTTTGTCGACTTTTGCATTGAGCGCATGATAGCGGGCGAGCTCGACACGGTCACCGCTTCGATGGCCAAATATTGGTGTTCGCAAAAGCAGGCCGAAACGGTCGACGAATGCCTGCAACTGCACGGCGGCTACGGCTATATGGAGGAATATGCGATCGCCCGCATGTTCGTCGACGCTCGCATCCAGAAGATCTACGGCGGCGCCAATGAGATCATGAAAGTGATCATCGCGCGGTCGCTGTAGCGCCGCCTGAAATCTGCGGGGGCGGCAAAACCGCTACCCGCCAATTACCGTTTGAATCACTTCGCCGCCGCGCCCGATCGTCAATTTCCAGAAATTGGGCCGCGCGGCGGAAGCCTTCTCTAGATCGCGGGTCGTCGCGATCTTCTGCCCGTTGACGGCCATGATGACGTCGCCTTTCTGAACGCCGACATTTGCCGCCGTCGATCCCTGCGCGACATCGGCGACGACGACGCCTTCCTGCGCATTGCCGAGCGATAATTCCTCGATGACGGCCGGCGAGATATTCATCACCAAGGCGCCTTGAAACGGCGAGAGGGTTTTGATCTTGACCGCATCGCGCGGGGGGACTTCCGGCGCTGCGGCAAGCTTCAGCGGCACGACGATCGTCTTGCCGCTCCGCTGCACGCTCAGCGATGCGACGCCGCCCAGCGGCCGCTCCCCGAGGCGGAAGCTGACACCGCCGCTGTCCTCGACCATCTGGCCGTCGATGGCGAGGATGACGTCGCCGCGCTTCAGTCCCGCCTCCGCGGCCGGGCCGCCCTCGGTCAGGCTCGCCACCAGCGCGCCGACCGGCCGGTCGAGGCCGAGGGAATCGGCAATGTCCTTCGAAACGTTTTGCAGCGCGGCCCCAAGCCAGGGCCGCCTGACCGCCGTGCCGCCGCCTTTGGCGGCGGCGACGACGCCTTTGACCATATTGACGGGAATGGCGAAGCCGATGCCCATGCTGCCGCCCGAACGCGAATAGATCGCCGAATTAATGCCGACCAGTCGCCCGTCAAGGTCGACGAGCGCGCCGCCCGAATTGCCCGGATTGATTGCCGCGTCCGTCTGAATGAAGAAGCCGTAATCGCTGATGCCGGCCTGCGTGCGCGCCAGGGCCGAGACGATGCCCTGCGTCACGGTCTGGCCGACTCCAAACGGATTGCCGATCGCGATGACGAAATCGCCAACTTCAATGGCGTCCGAATCGCCAAGTTCGAGTACCGGAAAAGTCTCGTCGCTCTTGATCTTGAGCACGGCCAGATCGGTGCGCGGATCGCGCAGCACGATCTCGGCTTCGAATTCGCGATGATCCGACAGCGCGACCTTCACCTCCGTCATGCCCTCGATGACATGATGGTTGGTGACGACAAGGCCCGAGGAATCGACAATGACGCCCGAGCCGAGCGATTGGGCGGTGCGCGCATTGTCGCCCTGGCCGCCGAAAAACCGGCGGAAGATCGGGTCGTCGAACAGGGGGTTCTGCGCCCGCGTCTCGATGCGCGAGGCATAGACGTTGACGACGGCCGGCTGCGCCTTTTTGACGACGGGGGCGAAGGACAAATGCACTTCGCCGGGGCTTTGCGGGACGACCTTCTCAACCTGAGCCAAGGCCGGGGCGGCGAGAAGCGCAAGGACGGCGGCGATCGCGAATCGAAGCAAAGCTTGCCTCCGGGCAAAAAGATTTGGCTTCATATAGGCCGGGCGTGGGCCAGCGCAAAGGCGCGCCCTAGCCCGGCTTGCCGAGGCGCCCGAGATGGGTATCGCCGAAGGCGGTCGCATATTTGAGGCCGTAGCCCAGCGCGCGGTCGAAACCGACATGCGCGAGCCAGATCAGGGCGACATCTTCGCCCAAAGTCGAGCCGAGCCAGGCGGCCAGCGCCAGCAGCGCTGGCGGCCCGAGCGTCGTATGAACCGCGTTATAGGCGATCGCGCCGACGCGCGGCGACAGGCCATAGGCGAGGAACGACAGATCGGGCGCGAGGAACAGGATGGCGAACACCAGCCACGATCCGCCGAGCCGCCAATAGAAAAACGCGGCGACTATCAGCCACGCCGCCCCTTCCAGTCGCAAAATCAATCTGGGAGCGCCGGCGACGGCGCCCGAAGACGCCTGCCTGCCCATCAGCCCTCGGCGGCCTTCTTGTCCGCAACCGGCCCGGAATCCTTGCCCTTGGCCTCGACGTCGCGGTCGACGAATTCGATCACCGCCATCGGCGCATTGTCGCCGGGGCGAAAACCCGCCTTCATCACGCGCAGATAGCCGCCGTTGCGGGTCTTGTAGCGCGGGCCCAGCACGTCGATCAGCTTCTTGACGAGATCGGCGTCGCGCAGGCGCGAGATCGCCTGCCGGCGCGCGTGAAGATCGCCGCGCTTGCCCAAAGTGATGAGCTTTTCGACGACGGGGCGCAGATCTTTGGCCTTGGGCAGCGTGGTGAGGATCTGCTCATGCTTGATGAGCGCCTGCGCCATATTGGCGAACATGGCTTTGCGGTGCTCGGCGGTTCGATTGAACCGCCGCTTCTGGTGTCCGTGATACATGGCGGCTCTCCTGTTTTTGCGGCCGCCGTGCCAAGGAACGGCCGTCCTTATTCCCTCGCGCCGTCAAGCGGCGCGAGCGGTTGTTCAGCCTAGTAATGCTCCTCGAAACGCTTGGCCAGATCCTCGATGTTCTCGGGCGGCCAGCCCGACACTTCCATGCCGAGGTGCAGGCCCATCTGGGCGAGCACTTCCTTGATTTCATTGAGCGATTTCCGCCCGAAATTCGGCGTGCGCAGCATTTCGGCTTCCGATTTCTGGATGAGGTCGCCGATATAGGTGATGTTGTCGTTCTTGAGGCAATTGGCCGAGCGCACCGACAGTTCGAGTTCGTCGACCTTCTTGAGCAAAGCCGGATTGAAGGCGAGCTCGGGGATCGACTGGGCCGTCTCCTCGCGGCGCGGCTCCTCGAAATTGACGAATACGTTGAGCTGATCCTGCAGGATGCGCGCGGAATAGGCGAGCGCGTCCTCGGGCGCCAAAGCGCCGTTGGTCTCGATCGTCATCGTCAGCTTGTCTTTGTCGAGATCCTGGCCCTCGCGGGTGTTCTCGACGCGATACGAGACTTTGCGCACCGGCGAGAACAGGCTGTCGATCGGCATGAGGCCGATCGGCGAATCCTCGGCGCGGTTGCGGTCGGCGGGCACATAGCCCTTGCCGGTCGTCACCGTGAATTCGAAGCGGATCTCCGCGCCTTCGTCGAGCGTGCAGATGACGAGGCCGGGGTTGAGGATCTGGATGTCGCCGGTCGTCTGGATTTCGCCCGCCGTCACCGCGCCGGGGCCATGTCGCTTCAGCACGAGGCGCTTGGGGCCCTCGCCCTGCATCTTGATGGCGATATCCTTGACGTTGAGCACGATGTCGACGACGTCCTCGCGCACGCCGGGAATCGACGAAAATTCATGCAGCACGCCGTCGATATGGATCGAGGTGATCGCGGCGCCCTGCAGCGACGAGAGCAGAATGCGGCGCAGCGAATTGCCGAGCGTCTGGCCGAAGCCGCGCTCCAGCGGCTCGGCAACGATGGTGGCGAAGCGGCGGGGGTCGTCGCCATGGACGACTTCGAGTTTCTTGGGCTTGATGAGTTCTTGCCAGTTCTTCTGAATCACTTGCGTTTGCCTTCCATTCGACGAAGAGGAGGGGGAGGCCCCTCGCGCCTTCCGCGGATGCATTGTTGGGAGAAACGCGTTGCGGGGCGCGTTTCGTCCGACGTTTAAAGCCTTCGAACCCTCAGACGCGACGACGCTTGCGCGGCCGGCAGCCGTTATGCGGGATCGGCGTCACGTCGCGAATCGAGGTGACGTTGAAGCCCGCCGCCTGGATCGCTCGAAGCGCCGATTCGCGCCCCGAGCCCGGCCCGGACACTTCGACTTCGAGCATGCGCATGCCATGCTCGGAGGCCTTTCGCACCGCGTCCTCGGCGGCCATCTGGGCGGCGAAGGGCGTCGATTTGCGCGAGCCCTTGAAGCCCATCGTGCCGGCCGACGACCAGGAGATCGTATTGCCCTGTGCGTCGGTGATGGTGATCATCGTATTGTTGAACGTCGAATTCACATGGGCGACGCCAGAGACGATGTTCTTGCGTTCGCGACGGCGGACGCGGGTCGCTTCCTTAGCCATTGTTCAGTCCTTAAACAGCGCCAGCGGCGCGAAACCTGAGAAAACCTAAATCGCTTGCCGTCACTTCTTCTTGCCGGCGATGGCTTTGGCCTTGCCCTTGCGGGTGCGGGCGTTGGTGTGCGTGCGCTGGCCGTGCACGGGCAGGCTGCGGCGATGGCGAAGGCCGCGATAGGCGCCCAGATCCATCAGGCGCTTGATGTTGACCGCCACTTCGCGACGCAGGTCGCCCTCGACCATATAGTCGCGATCGATCGTCTCGCGGATTTGCAGCACTTCTGAATCGGTCAGCTGCGAGACGCGGCGCTCGGGCGGAATATGCACTTTTTCGCAAATCTCCTCGGCCTTTTTGGGGCCGATGCCGTGAATATATTGCAGCGCGATGATGACGCGCTTGTTGGTTGGAATATTGACGCCTGCGATACGGGCCAAGCTCATGTCTCCATGTCGGGCGCGCCGGAGCGCGCGATTGAAATGCCCTCGACGTCCGGTGGAGGCCGGCCCTTGCCAAGGCGTCTCAAACGCAAACGATCCCAGACGCACAGCGGCGCCGGGACCCAGAGGACGTTCGGGATGGCGCGTATCTAGTCGCTTCGGGCGGCGGCGTCAACCCAAGCCGTGGGGCTCGGCGGCGCGCGCTTTCGCCGACGCAGCGGCGGAACGCGGCGAGGCCAGGCGGATCGGCGCGGAATTTGCAAAAACCTTGGATTCCCTGGTTTGCGCCAAGAAATCGGCCAGCGCCGATTTTTCCACCCCAGGGATATCAAGGACTTAGAGGCGACGCGAACGGGCCCGCCAAATTATTTCCAAGCTTTTTCCAAACATTTCCTTGGGCCGGTTGTGAGATATCAATGGTTTAGGACCGAAAAAGCTTGGAAACGCGATTTTTACTAATTCCGTCTGTGTTAAAACTCCGTCTTTGCGAGCGGAGCGAAGCAATCGAGAGGTCGTGCCCTATCAGGAGAGGTCACGACCTCTCGATTGCTTCGCTCCACTCGCAATGACGATTCACGATGCGACGGAAAAGCTGGAATGTCCAGAAATTGTTTCTATGAAACAGAAATTAAACGCGCCTCGCTCCTTGAGGACAGCGCTGCCATCGCCGTGCTCGCGGTAAAGGCCAAGCCGCCTTCGGCGGTCGCGCCGCAAGAGCTTCGCGAACCTTGCCCCCTCCGCGCGGCGATGGCGTTTGGCCTACAAGTCCTTTTGGTGAGCGAAGCGGCCCAACGGCCGCTATCGCGCACCAAAAGGACTTGTAGGCAATAAGCCACGCCGATGAGACGCAGTCACGCCGAAGGCGCCGAAGCGAAGCGTAGGAGTCGCGCAGCGACTTGACGGCGTCTCGGCGGCGTGGCCCTCGACGCCAATCCGGCGCCACAGCAGCCCCAAAACAGGCGCCAAGTGTTACGCCTCCGACGCGTTTTGACGCCAAACGAGCCCTCGCGGCGCCAAATAGACCCGGATTGGCGCGCAAAAAGCACGGTCAAAACGGGGTTCCGAGCGCTTCCCGCCGAACCTTAATATAACGACATATACATATCTTTAGATCGCCGCGCTCTTCCGCGCCTTCCCATCGCCCAGTCCTCGCCCGCTCATTCCCCCTCCCGCGCCCGCCTCGCCGCGAGCTTCCCCACCAGATTGGCCCCCACCCCCGGCCGGCTGAACGGGCAGACGGCCAGGCATATCGCGCAGCTTGCCGCCTCGTTGAAATACGGCAGGCATTTGTCGAAATCGACATACCAGCGCTTCTCGCCGCGCACGAGCACCTTCTCCGGCGCGATGGCGTCGGGCGGGCAGGCATCCGAGCAGATGCGGCAGTTCAGGCAGAAGTCGCCGGCCCCGAAGTCGTCGGGGGCGTCGGCCACGAGGGGCGCGTTGGTCAGCACGGCGGCGAGCCGGAAGTTCGAGCCGAACCTCCTGTGGATCATCGAGCCATGCTTGCCGAGTTCGCCGAGCCCCGCCTCGATCGCCGCCGGGATCAGCACGAAGGAGCCGGCCATCGGCCCGCCATAGGGAAATGCGTCCTGTCCCTCGCGCCGCAGCCAATTGGCGAGGCCCTTGGCGACGCGCGTGCCCCGCGCATATTGGCGCGTGATCTCGACGAGCGTGCGCATCGAAGGGGCGGCCTTCATCGCGTCATAGGATTGCTCGACCGCGATGAGGATCATCCAGCGATAGGGCGGGACTTGGTGACCCTCGAAGACATAATCGGCCCGCATCATCGCGACGCCGACGTCGTCGGCGCCGCATTCGCCGGCGATGCGCTTGACCTGCGCGGTCCATTCCTCGGCGCCGCGTTCGCGGCGATCTTCGGCGACGGGAACGAGCGGCTCGTCGATCGCCCGCTGCCGGTCGCGTCGCGCTTCCGCGAGGGTCTCGTCGGCGCTGCCGGTGCGGTCATAGAACCATTTCTGCAAGGGACCGTGCGGGATGGAGTCGGGCGGATGCCAGTAGATCGGCGAGGGGCGCCGATGCGTCTCTTCCCCAACGCCATTGATGGCGTTGCCCGACACGTCAGGCCAATGCCCCATCTGATCCTCGCTCGGCCGCCAGACCGCGGTTTGTCGGGCTCTCATGGAGGCTCCATCGTTATCGCGAGCAACGCAATCGTCATTGCGAGCGGAGCGAATCAACCCAGGCGTCGTGACCTCTCAGTATAGGGCACGGCGCCTGGGTTGCTTCTCAAGGCGAACGCGAAGTGTTCGTCCGGCTCCGCTCGCAATGACGGCGGGCGAACGCTTCCGCAGAGGATCACTTTCCACCACTCTCGGCAACCGCCCCGCCCCCTCACCCCTGGCGCTTGGCGCGGTTCGGCGGCGCGTTCGGGCTCCTGGCGATCTCGGCGAAGAACTTCGACAGCGTCTCGCGAAATGAAGCGTTGAGCTCTTGCGCGCGCCCGTCGATCGGCAAGGGGTCGGCGCGCGCGCTTATGCGCTCGAACATGCCGGCGAGATAATCATGGCGGTTGCGCGCGGTATCGGCGAGGTCGCGCATGATTTCGGCGAGGAGGTAATGGTTGGCTAGATTGACGGCCTGCATCTCAGCAAGGGTAGCGATGATTTTCTCCAGCCTCGCGGAGAGCTCTTCGTCGTCCATTAAGGCGCTCTCCCGACGCGATCGCCACGCCCCCAACCGCGCCGCGACCTTGCGTCCGGGCGGCGTAAGGAAGCCATGCGGAAGCGGGGGCGCAGGCGTAAGGGGGGCGTAAGGAAGGCGCCGCCGCCGGGATCGCGACCGTCCCGGTCGCCCCTTTCGGAACCGCCGAACCCTGCTCTGCCAAGAGCGGGCGAGACGCCCGCGCTCCCACGGACGTGCCTGAACTGCGGAATTGCGCCTTACTCGTCGTAATTGAGCCGCCTAGGCTCGCAACCAATTCGTGTTGCCGGCGGTTACCGAGCCGTCGAGGGCGGCACGTTAGGTGGGCTCCGCCCTGGCCTACCAACATTTCGTCGCGCAGCCCGTGCCCGCGGGGCCAGAGTTCGTCACCGACGCCCAACCCGGATGGAAGAAGGAATCGCTTGATGATCGACACCCCCGCCCCAGGCGCCCCGCCCGCCGCGATCCCCGCCGACGACCCCAACCGCAAGCTCATCGCCGCCTCCCGCGACGCGCCGAACGCGCGGCACATTTCGCTCGCCGGCGGCGCCTATACGATCCTGCTGACGGGCGCGCAGACGGGCGGGCGCTATTGCCTGATCGACATGGACGTGCCGCCGGGCGGCGGGCCGCCGCCGCATCGGCACGATTTCGAGGAGATGTTCACGGTTCTCGAAGGCGAGATCGAGCTGACCTTCCGCGGCGAAACGGTGAAGGCCGGCGCCGGCGTCACCGTCAACATTCCCGCCAATGCGCCGCATTCTTTCAAAAACAACTCGGACAGACCAGCCCATCTTCTGTGTATGTGCACGCCGCCCGGCCAGGAGGAATTTTTTATGGCGGTGGGCGATCGGATCGCCAGCCGCACCACGCCGCCGCCAGCGCTGAGCCCGGCCGAGCGCGCGGCGCGTCTTGAGCTCGTGAAGACGCTCGCGCCTAGATATCGCACGCAGATGCTGGTATGAAAGTTCGGGCGCGACGGGCGGCGCGGCTCGTCGCATCCGGGACATGCCTGAGGAACGGCCTCTAGGAAAAAATAATCCAGACGAAGGCCCCAGCCCCGAAGTCTGGATTGCTTCTCAAGGCGAACGCGAAGCGTTCGTCCGGGCTGCGCTCCCTCGCAATGACGGCGACGGCGAGCCCCTGCTCCGCCCCTAATCCGGCAGCACCTGGTGCCCGCCGGCCAGCGGGACAAACGGGATGATCTTGCCGCCGAAAATGTCGGAGCGCGTCACCGTGAAGGCGCCGTCGGCGCCCAGCGTCTTGACCGCTTTCAGCACATGCTGGGCGCCGGGCGGGCCGACCGGGATGACCATGATGCCGCCGGGCTTCAGCTGCTGCAGCAGCGGCGGCGGGATATGGTCGATGCCGCAGGTGACGATGATCTTGTCGAAGGGCGCCTCGCTCTCCCACCCGTTGTAGCCGTCGGCGCTGCGCGTCGAAATATTGGAATATTCGCGGTAGCCCCTGGCGATCAGCGCGTCATAGATTCCGCGCGTGCGGGCGGCGAGTTCGGGGATGATCTCGATCGACCATAATTTGTCGGAGAGATAGCTCAGCAGGGCCGACTGGTAGCCCGAGCCGGTGCCGATCTCGAGGATTTTGTCGCCCTGGCGGATGGCGAGCGTGCTCGTCATGCGCCCGACGACGCCCGGCGGGGTGATCGAGACGCCAAAGTCGATATCGAGATAATGGTTGTTATAGGCGCGCTGGCGATCGGCGGGCAGAACGAATTCCTCGCGCGGCGTCATCAGGAAGGCGCGCTTGTCGGCGGGGCTGTAGAGGTCGTTGATGGAGAGGAGCTGCTGATAGCGGTAGAAGCGCTCGCTCAGCAGCAGCGGGTCCTCGCCGCGATTGGCGGCCATCCAGGCGACAAACTCGCCCTCGCGCGCCATCGGCGGCCAGAGGTCGGGCCGGAACGGGGTCGGCGGGGCGGCGCGCGCCGCTGAGGCGGCGAACAGGCCGGCCGCCGCGCCGAGGAGAAAGTCGCGTCTGAGCATGAGAGGGGCCTTTCTTGAAGCGCCGAAATGTCTCACCGTCATTGCGAGCGGAGCGAAGCAACCCAGGCGTCGTGACTTTTGCCAGCTTATGCGCAACCCTTACAACGAGAAACTGTTGCGAGCCTCGCAGGCGACGACTCCGATCGATGAGACAACCAGCGATCTATATCATGGCGAATAAGAGAAACGGGGCGCTATACACCGGCGTCACCTCCGACCTGCCGCAGCGCGTCTTTCAGCATCGAGAGGGGCTGATACCCGGCTTCACAAGCCAATATGGTTGCAAGATCCTCGTCTATTATCAGTTCTACGAGGACATGACCGACGCCATCGCGCGCGAGAAGCAAGTCAAAGGCGGCTCTCGATTGAGAAAGCTCATGCTGATCGATCGCTTCAATCCGGAGTGGAAGGACCTCTACGCGGATTTGGCGTGAAGCCGGAGCTCGCCGCGGCGCCAATTTGGAGAGGTCACGACGCCTGGGTTGCTTCGCTCCGCTCGCAATGACGGTCGTTCGCATCCCGCTTTAGCGGGCGAGTTTGGCGGCGAGGAAATCGTGCAGGTCATGCTTGGATTGCCCTGCGGCGCTCGCGTCATATTGCAGCCGCATGCCGAGCAGGCGCTTGCCGGCGGCGAAAGCGGGATCGTCGAACAAATGATAGGCGCCGGGATAGACGATGAGTTTGACCTGCCCCTGGCCCCGCGCCAGCCGCTCGCAATCGGCCGCCGGCGTCACGTCGTCCTCCCGGCCGATGAGAATGAGCGTTGGCAGGCGCAGCTTCGCATCGGCTTGATTCTCGCACGGGGGATAGAAGGCCGTGGCGGCTTTGAAGCCCGCGCCGCTCGCCGCGAGTTGCAGCGCGGTGTCGCCGCCCTGGGAATAGCCGATGGCGGCGATGCGCGTTGCATCGACATAAGAGACCCGCGCCAGATAGGCCAAGGCCCCGAACGCGTCCGCCGCGCCTTCGCTGAAGTCGACGGCGCAGGTCTCCTTGAGGCCCCGCGTCGTAAAATCGTCGACGAACAGCGCGACATAGCCCCAGCCCGCCAAGAGATCGGCGATCGATTGCCTGTCGGCGGGCAGACCGAGGCAGGAATGCAGCAGGACCACTGCGGGAAAAGGCCCCTGCCCTCGCGGCCGCGTCAGATAGCCCTGGATCGGCGCCGGGCGCGCGCCGTCGCGGCTCGCGGCGCTGTCGAACGTCACGCGCTGCTCGGCCGCGGCGGGGCCGATTGCAAGCCCCGCCAGCACCGCGACGGCGAGCAAGCCTGAGGCGAGCGGGCGCGCCAGCTTGGGCCGATTATTCGGCCGCATCCACGTGCTTGACCGGCGCCGACAGCCGCTCGGCCTTCAACAGTTCGGCGACCAGGAACGCCACTTCGATCGCCTGTTCCGCATTGAGCCGGGGGTCGCAATAGGTGTGGTAGCGGTCGTGCAGGTCGGCCTCCGAAATGGCGCGGGCGCCTCCCGTGCATTCGGTGACGTTCTTGCCGGTCATTTCGAGATGCACGCCGCCCGCATGCGCGCCCTCGCCCTTGAGCAAGGCGAAGAAGCTCTTGATCTCGCCGGTCACCCGCTCGAAGGGCCGCGTCTTGTAGCCGTTGGCGGCCTTGATCGTATTGCCGTGCATGGGATCGCAGGACCACAGGACCTTGCGGCCCTCGCGCTGGACGGCGCGCACCAGCGGCGGCAGGCCGGATTCGATTCTGTCGGCGCCGAAGCGGCAGATGAGGGTGAGGCGGCCGGCCTCTTGTGTGGGATCCAGCGCGTCGATGAGGCGGATCAGTTCGTCGGGCTTCAGCGAGGGGCCGCATTTGAGGCCGATCGGATTGCGCACGCCCCTGGCGTATTCGACATGCGCGCCGTCGAGCTGGCGCGTGCGGTCGCCGACCCACAGCATATGGCCGGACGTCGCATACCATTCGCCGGACGTCGAATCGACGCGCGTCATCGCCTGTTCGAAGCCCAGCAGCAAGGCTTCGTGCGAGGTGTAGAAATCGGTGGCGCGAAGTTCGGGATGCGCCTCGGCGTCAAGCCCGATCGCCCGCATGAAACCGAGCGTCTCGGTGATGCGGTCGGCCACCTCTTGATAACGTTCCGATTGCGGGCTGTCCTTGACGAAGCCCAGCATCCAGCGATGCGCGTTTTCGAGATTGGCGTAGCCGCCGGTCGCAAAAGCGCGCAGCAGGTTCAGGGTCGCGGCCGACTGGCGATAGGCCTCGAGCTGGCGACGCGGATCGGGCGTGCGGGCGGCGGGGGTGAAATCGATGTCGTTGACGATGTCGCCGCGGTAGCTCGGGAGCGTGACGCCGTCGATCGTCTCGTCATCGGCCGAGCGCGGCTTGGCGAATTGGCCGGCGACGCGGCCGACCTTGATGATCGGCGAGGCCGCCGCATAGGTCATCACCACCGCCATCTGCAGGAAGACGCGGAAGAAATCGCGGATATTGTCGGCGGAATGTTCGGCGAAGGCCTCGGCGCAATCGCCGCCCTGCAGCAGGAAGGATTCGCCCGCCATCGCCTTGCCCAACGCCCGCTTGAGCTTGCGCGCCTCGCCGGCGAAAACCAGCGGGGGATAGCCGGCGAGCTGGCGCTCGACTTCCCTAAGCGCCGCGCCGTCGGGATAGACGGGCGACTGCTCGATCGGCTTGGCTCTCCAACTGTGAGGACTCCAACGGCTCTCGGCCATTTTCAACGCCTTTTTCGCACTCGTTCCATCGCCAGCGGGCGCCGCCCGCCAGGGCGGGGGCGCCGTTTCGATGGGCTTATACACAAGGGCGGCGGCGATGGCGATATGGGGCGTGATTGCGCGGCTGGCGCGGCGCCGCCGCGACCTATTGACCCTGAAGGGGAAAATAAGTCGCACCAGCCAGCCGCCGGTCGTATGACTCGCGCCCCGCCTGGCATCCCCTTGAGTCGCCGTGAAGCCCTATCCCGCCATTCTCGCCCTTTTGCTGTCGGTGTTCTTCCTCATCGCCGGCAGCGGGCTTGTCAGCCTGATCGTGCCGCTGCGCGCCAAGATCGAGGGTTTTCCCGAACTGTCGATCGGCCTGCTCGGCTCGGCCTATTACGCCGGCATGCTGGCCGGAACCCTGGCGGCGCCGGCCATCGTGCGGCGGGCCGGGCATATCCGGGCCTTTTCGGCGTTCGTCGCCGGCTCGGTCGTCATGGTCATCTTCTATCCGCTATGGGTTGCCCCGGCGGCCTGGCTCGTCATGCGCGCCGGGCTCGGCTTCACCTTCGCCGGCCTCTACGGCATCATCGAATCCTGGCTGAATTCGAAAGCCGCCAATTCCAATCGCGGCGCGCTCTACGGCCTCTACCAGATCGTCAATTACTGCGCCTCGGCCTGCGGCCAGCTGCTGCTGACCCGCCAGGCGCCGACTTCCTACGAGGCGTTTTCGGTCGCCGCCGCGCTGCTGGCCATGTCGATCGTGCCCCTGGCGATGACCACGGTCGAGGCGCCGATCGAGCCCAAGACCGTGCGCATCCGCCTGGGCTGGCTCGTCCGGCTGTCGCCGGCCGCCGCCGTGGCGGCAGTGGCGGTCGGGGCGGCCAATGGCGCGGTATTCGCGCTGGGGCCGGTCTATGCCCTCGGCCAGGGCCTGGGGCCGGAATCGGTGCCCTGGTTCACCACCGCGGTGATCCTCGGCTCGGCGATCGGCGTCTATCCCTTCGGGCGCCTGTCCGACCGCATGGACCGCCGTCTCGTCATCGTCGGCGTGGCGGGAATCGGCGCGCTGATCGAAATCGCGCTATGGCGCTACCAGGGAAGCGGCGCGCTGCTCGTCGTGCTCGGCTTTGCGGTCGGGTTCACCACTTTTGCGCTCTATACGCTGGCCATCAGCCACGCCAATGATCGCGCCAGCGCCGAGGAGATGATGCTGATCTCGTCGGGCATGCTGTTTCTCTATTGCCTCGGCGCCATTCTCGCCCCGACCGTCGCCTCGCTGGCGATGCGCGCGTTCGGGCCCTCGACGCTGTTCGCGCAGAACGCGCTGGTCCATTTTGCGCTCGCCGCCTTCACGCTGTGGCGCGTCCTGCGAAAGGGGCCGATCGGCTCGATGCGGCGCAGCGTGGAGGAAGCGGCGACCGCCGGCCACGAGCCAGGCATGCCGTGAGAGGCGCGCGCCCCTTCCCCCGTGGGGGAAGGGGGTCGGCGGAGCCGACCGGATGAGGGCAGTCGCGCGTAGCGCGAGGGCTTGCGACCTATCAGCTTCGGCAGCGCTTGAGGGAGCGGAGCGAACCGCGTCGCGCCATTTTCAGCCAACGTTGAAAGCCGTCTCGCTGCGCTCGACTGCCTTCATCCGTCATGCTTCGCATGACACCTTCCCCCACGGGGGAAGGGGCGCGCGCTTAATCCTTCGCCACGCTCATGTCGGGCGCGTTGGGGTTCTTCATGCCCACGACGTGATAGCCGGCATCGACATGCAGGATCTCGCCCGTCACGCCGCGCGACATCGGCGAGAGCAGATAGACGGCGCTCTCGCCCACTTCCTCGATCGTCACCGTGCGGCGCAGCGGCGCGTTGAACTCGTTCCAGCGCAGGATGTAACGGAAGTCGCCGATGCCCGACGCCGCGAGCGTCTTGATCGGGCCGGCCGAGATCGCATTGACGCGGATATTCTTCTCGCCGAGGTCGGCGGCCAGATACCGCACGCTCGCCTCGAGCGCGGCCTTGGCGACGCCCATCACGTTGTAATGGGGCATCCATTTCTCGGCGCCGTAATAGGTCAGCGTCAGCATCGAGCCGCCGTTCTTCATCAGCTTTTCGGCGCGCTGGGCGACCGCGGTGAAGGAATAGCAGGAGATCAGCAGCGTCTTGCAGAAATTGTCGGCCGTCGTCTCGACATAGCGCCCGGTCAACTGGTCCTTGTCGGAAAAGGCGACGCAATGGACGACGAAGTCGAGATCGCCCCACAGTTTTTCGGTTTCGGCGAAGACCGCGTCGATCGTCGCGCTCTCCGTCACGTCGCAATGGCCGACCACATGCGCGCCGAGTTCCTGGGCCAGCGGGCGCACGCGCTTTTCTAGCGCCTCGCCCTGAAAGGTCAACGCGATTTCGGCGCCCGCGGCGCGCGCCGCCTTGGCGATGCCATAGGCGATCGAGCGGGCGTTGGCGACGCCCAATATGAGGCCGCGCTTGCCGCGCAGGACGCCGCCGCTGAGAGATTCCTCGCCAATTGCGTCCTGCGCCATCGAATGCCTCGTTAACCCGGGGTCAGCCTGAACAGGCGTCCGCCTACAAAACGGGCGCCCAAAGGGCCACCCTTAACGATGGACGGCGCCTATGGGAAGTCTCGCCGGGGGCCTTCAACCTCACAAAATATGTGGGAACTCTCACATTCGGCCTTTGCCGGGAGCGCCGTCCGCACTAGAATAATTAAGCTTAACGCGGTGTTGCGACGCTTGATTTTGGGGACGCTAGGTGTTGACCCCGAAAAATGAATTGGCCGACCCCAGGGAGGCGCTACGCCGTTTCGGCCAGGCCGTGGCGTGCGACAATTGGCTGGTTTGCGACGAGCGCTCGGCGCGCGCGCTGGTCGACAATCTGAGCCGGCGCGCCGTGCTGGCCGCGCGCAACGGCGAGGGCTCGGCGACCAGCGATCGGCGGCTGCGTCTCTTCTCGCTGTTCATCCGCTTCTATCGCCGTCATGTCAGGATGACCGCGCTCGAGGACGGCGAGGCCGCGCCGCCTCTTTCGCGCGGCGCCGACGCCAGGGACGGCGGCTCGCCGATGGCGCGCGCGGTTCGAGGCCTGCCGCTGGATCTGCGCGAAGCGCTTCTCCTGGTCGTGCTCGAGCGATTCTCGCATGTCGAAGCGGCGCAGGCGCTGGAAATATCGCTCGCCGCGCTGATCGACCGGCTCGGCCGCGCGCGCGCCATGCTCTCTCGCGCGCTGGGCGAGCCGAGCGCCGTCGCGCCGGAGCTTTCGCTCGGGCTGGCGCCGCGGCGCGCCCCCTATCTGAGGCTGGTGAAGTGAGCCGCCCGCCGCGCGGCGCCTCCGAAATGCTCGCCTATGTCGACGATTGCCTGACGCTCGAAGATCGCCGGGCGCTCGAATCGAGGATGGCGAGGGAGCCCGAGACCCGGCGTCAGATCGATCGATGGCTGTTGCAGAACGAGGCGATCCGCGCCGCTTTCGGCGATTCTTCGCCCGTGGCGAGAAGCTTTGCGGGCGAGCGGGCGCCCGCTGTCGTGCGGACTTTGCGCGAATACGACGGGCCGGATCGCCGACGGCCTCGCGGCGATCCGGCGGCCAGCCCGCTTGGCGACAGCGAGGCGCCGCCTACGCCCGCTTTGGAGCCGCCGGGCGAAAAGGACAACGGGGCGCGTCTTGCGCGGCGGATTTTTTTCACCCTCGTCGCGGTCCTGGCGGTCTGGACCGCCGGCGCGATCGGCTTTTCGGGCGAGCGCACGGGGCGAGCGGTCGAGGCGGCGACGGCCGCCTACCGCACTTTTGCGCAGAGCGGAACGCGCCCGGTCGAAATCGCCACTTCCGACCGCGCCGCGCTCGACAAATGGTTCGCCGCGCAGATCGGCCGCGCCGCGCCGGTCCCCGATCTCGCCGGCGCCGGACAGCGATTGCTGGGCGGGCGCATCGTTCCCGGCGCGGTTTCGGCGGCGCAATTCGTGCTCTACGAGAACGGCCGGCGCGAGCGCGTCGGGCTGGAGATCGAGGCGCTCGATGCGCCCGCCGCAACCGATGTCGAGATTTACGGGCGCGGCGACGTCATCGGCGCCTCCTGGACGGGAGCGGGCTATCGCTTTGCGATGATCGGCCCCGCCTCCGGCGCGCCGATCGCCGAACTGGCGCGCCTCGCGCGCGAGGCGCAGCCGGGAAATTAGTCATTCAACGCCGGCCTACTTGAAGCGCCAGTCCACGCTGTAATCCAAAGTGAACAGGAACTGTGCCGGCGAGTTGCCGGGCGCGTCGGTCACCGTCCAGGTTCCCGAACCTTCGATGCCCGCATATTTGCCGGTTCCCCCGATCAGCGAGAGCGGCCCGCTTTCCGGGCCTTCGTAAGTCATGAAAATCTTGTCGCCGTCCGCGTCGGTGTCGATGCACGTGCCGGTGAATTTGTAACCGTCCGCGCGCGCGCGCGATTCCTCAAGGCAATGGATGGCGTGGTTGTCGAGCGTTTTCGCGGCCTCTTTGCTCTTTACGATGCCGACGCAGTCGGCCGAGGACTGCGACCCGACCGTCCCCATGTCGATGATGCCGAGCGAACGACAGACCGTGTAGGCGGCGAGTTTCGCCGATCCCGTGCGCGGAAACGGCGGCTCCGCGGCCGCCGCGGGCATGGAGATTGGCGAGAAGGCCAGCAAAGCGGCGCCTGCAAATAGGATCCTCATAAGCAACCCCCTTCAACGGTCGGCCCGAAACGAGCGGGCCATACCGAACCGCTTTTTCAGGCTGACCGCAACCCGGCGGCGTTATGGAGCCGCGGCTGCGATGATGCAGCGAACTCCATGGCGCCCAGTGTAGCACAACGTCCTTTCCGGCGCCCGGCGGGATGTCATCAAAACGCCCATCGCGGTCATTCCTCAGCGCGGATGAACCGCCCGAAAGCGGGCGCACGCTCCAGCGGATCGCCGACGGGTAGTTTTCTTTGGGAATTGCGTATGCCCCAATTGAACGCCGAGAGGCTATCGCATGGGAGCGATCACCAGCTTTCCCTTGGGCGAGCCTGTTTTTTCCAGTTCGACGACGGCCGAGATGGCCTCAGATAGCGGCACCGACTGGCCAGCGCTCAGCCTCGCCTTCGTCACCAGCGCATTCCAGGCCGTCAGGCCCACGATAGTAAAGGCGGCCGCCTGCTCGAACGAGAGGGAAGGCGGCTTGAGCCAAGCGCTTTTCTCGTCCGCAACGACGTAATCGGCGAACGCGCCCGCCTGTCGGATCGAGGTGACGCCGAAGACTTCATCGCCCACCTTAAGTCGCTTCACGTCCGGTCCGACGGCGTCGACTACTCCAGCGAAGTCATGGCCCAGCCCGCGCGGAAACCGGGAACCGGAAATCGCCCTCATCTCGCCCCGGCGAAGTTTCCAGTCCATTGGGTTGGCTGCCGCCGCCCTGACCTGCACGCGGATTTGACCCTTCCCCGCATCGGGTATTTCCACCTCGTCCAGCCTGAGTTAGTCCGGAGCGCCAAAATGGAGATATTGAACGCGCTTCATATCAAGTCCCTCGATCCGTTCGGCCCCGACATGCCGTGCATGGTCATCGCCCAACCCACCACAACCAGACGAATCCCGCCGCGAGCACCGCCTCGCCGACGACCGCGCGAAAGACGCCTGCGCTCACTCGTCGAGCCAGGAACTCGAACAGCCCGAGACCCGAGAGCAGCGTGATCGCCCCGCCCATCACCAGACACACCGCCGAGCGCAGATCCGAGGGGGCCGCGGCTCGTCCCAGGAAGAACATCAGGGCGAGGGCAAGATACATCGCGCCGATCCGGCGAAATAGGATAAGCGACCCCGCGGTCGCTTCGACGCCCCATTCCTTGAGCACGGAACCTCCGGCGAAGATGAACCGGAGGCCGAGAACGCAGCCGGCGCACGTCATGATCAGCGCCATGATCTGAAAAGTCATTGTCGGTCTCCCGCACGCCGCAGCTTGTTTGTTCGACGGATGGCGATTGCGTCGAGAGAGAGCATGGACGATTGCCGTGAGACGATCCATGCGATAGCGTCTATTCTTCGTTGGAGATCGTCCAAAGATGGATCCGCTATCCGATGTCATTTCGCTTCTGGAGCCGAGAAGCTATCTCGTCGGCGGCTTCGAGGCGGGCGGCGACTGGTCGATCCGCTTTGATCCCTTCAACGGGATCAAATGTTATGCCGTGACCGCAGGGGCGTGCTGGCTCGCGATTGAGGGCGCCGGGGAGCCGGTGCTTCTCGAAGAGGGCGACTGTTTCCTATTGCCGCGCGGCTGGCCATTCCGGGTCGCAAGCGATCTGACCCTGCCGGCCGAGGACTGGAAGCGCCATTTTCTTGGCTCCCGCGACGGCGAACTGGTCAAACTGAATGACAACCGCGGGGTCACGTTGCTCGGCGGCCATTTTCAGCTCGCCGGGCCGCAGTTGGAGATGCTGCTCGGCATGTTGCCGCCGATCGTCCATCTGCGAAGGGAAAGCGAGCGCAAGACGTTGCGCTGGGCCTTCGACCGGATGGGACAAGAGCTGACCGAGTCCAAGCCGGGAAGCTTCTTGATAATCCAGCAGCTCGTCTACATGATCTTTGTTCAGGCTCTCCGTCTCCACCTCGACGAGCGCAACGGCGTCGGCTGGCTGTTCGCGCTCTCCGACAAGCAGGTGGGGGCGGCGATCGCAGCCATCCATCGCGAGCCGGGGCGGCGCTGGACGGTGGCGGCGCTGGCCCTCGAAGTCGGGATGTCGCGCTCCGGTTTCGCGGCGCGATTTGGGCAGTTGGTCGGCGGTGGCCCGATCGAATATCTGACGCGCTGGCGCATGTTGCTCGCCGGCCGCAGACTCTCGCGCGGCGAACCCATTGGCGCCGTCGCCCGCTCGCTGGGGTACGAATCTGAGAGCGCGTTCAGTTTTGCATTCAAGCGAGTGATGGGTAGCGCGCCTCGTCATCACGCGCGCCTAGCGGCGTAGCGGGCCGCTCCGTCTCTGCAGATTGAATGTCTGCTTTGGACCGCCACTCATCCGGAAACCTGCCCGTCCGCCCGCGGCCAAATCCAGCCGTTTGGGCGCGGTTGGGGGAAAGTCCGACTTGGGTCGACTGCCGTCATTACGACCCGGGAGTCGAACGTCGAAGTCGAATTTATCCGCTGGCCGTTCGCCCAGGGTTCCGGCCGGCCGCCGACATCGCCGATTTCAACCGGTTCAAGGCGCCTTACCCCCGCAGGATCTGCACCTTGTTGGGATAGAACGCCAGATGATCCTTGATCTCGGCGGCGATCGGCAGCGGCGTCTCGTAGGTCCAGACCGCGTCCTTATCGGCTGCGTCGTCGGCGACGAGCGAGAAATAATTGGCGACGCCCTTGTACAGACAGGTCGTCTCCAGTTCGCTGCGCATGAACAGCTTCATATCGGCGTCGCGGCGCGGGATATAGATCACCGGCGGATAGGTATGCTCGCGCAATTCCAGCGCCGCCTCACTCTCGGCCACCACCCGGCCGCGCCACAGCACGCGCACCCGGTCCGGCGAGGGGGCGATATGGATGGGATGATCGGTCGGCATGGCGTAGCCCTCGATGGGGCAGGAGTTCAACGCGGGCGAATGGGGCTGTCAAGCTGGCGCAACGGCGGCGGATCGGGCGCCCCGCCAGAGGAATTCAGTTCAACATATGGAGCGGGGCCACGCCGCCGAGACGCCGTCAAGTCGCTTCGCGACTCCTCCGCTTCGCTTCGGCGCCTTCGGCGTGACTGCGTCTCGTCGGCGCGGCTTTTTACCTACGAGTCCTTTTGGTGCGCGATGCGGCCCACAGGCCGCGATCGCTCACCAAAAGGACTTGTAGGCCAAACGCCATCGGCGAGCGGAGCGGTCAAGGCTCGCGGAGCTCTTGCGAAGCGACCGCCGAAGGCGGCTTGGCCTTGAGGGCGAGCACGCCGATGGCATCGCGCGCCGCCCCGGCCCCGCGCCCGCCGGAGCACCCCATCGGTCTTGACAGCATCGCCGGGCCACGGTCACGTAGGGGAACCGACCGGGCAAAATTCCCCCCGGATTCGGGCGCGCGGCAAAACCGGCGGCGCGGGAAACGTCAAGGAGGGGGCGAATGGCCGCGAGCATGGATCTGCCGATCATCGAGACCGCGCTGCAGGGATGGCGCGACGCGGCGGCGGCGCGCGAGAAAATGCCGACCCTGTTCTGGATCGCTATCGCCATCATGATTGCGCTGGCCATATTGCATGTGCTGCTCGGCGGCTTGAGCTTTTTCTCGTTCATCGTCAGCGTGATCTTCGGCCTTGCCCAGGCTTTGGCCCTGACGCCGCTCGCCATCGCGGTCCATCGGTTCGTCCTGCTCGACGAGGCGCGCGATGCGTACGACTTTGCGCCCGGCGACCCTCGCTTCCAGAAATTCTTCCTGTTCACCATCGGGCTGGAGATTCTGGGCGCGATCCCGCTCATCGTATCATTTCTGTTCGCCTTCATCGCTTCGTTTCTATCCTCGATCGTTCTGTTGGTTCTGGCGATCGGAACCGCGATCATCACCGTGCGATGCGCGATCCTGTTCCCCTCGATCGCCATCGATTCCCCCAGCGCCGACTGGCGCAACGCCATGGAGGACACCAAGGGCCATTCCTGGCGCGTTTTCCTTGTTCTGCTTTGCACGGTCCTGCCGGTGGTAGTGATCCAGGTCGTTCTCGGCGCGCTGGTCGTTGCGCTGTTTTTCGGGAACTGGCTGCTTTCCTCCCTCGTCCTGGCGCTGATCATTCCCGTCATCACGGTCTTCACGGTGGCCGCCATGGCGGCGTCCGCCTCGCGCCTGTTCGCCGCTTACGCGGATCGGCTCGGCCGACCGTCCAATCTCTATCCCAGGCCGGCGGTGTAAGCGGAACAACGGTGCGATGCGGTTGGCGAGCGCCTACCTCTGCTTCGAGGCGCGCCCGGCGAACGGGTTCTTCGAGCTTCGCATCGAGAGCCGGATCGGCACGCCATAGAGGTCGAAAGTCTCGCGCAACCCGTTGACGATGAACCGCTTGTAGCTTTCGGGAACGTCGTCGAGCTGGTTGCCGAACAGCACGAAAAAGGGCGGCCGGGCCTTCGGCTGCGTCATATAGCGGATTTTGACGCGGCGCCCGGAAACGGCGGGCGGGGGCGTCGAATCGATCACCGGCGCCAGCCAGCGGTTGAGCCGGCCGGTCGAGATGCGCTTGTTCCAAGTCTCGTGCGTCGAGATCACCGCCTCCAGCAATTTGTCGACATGCGCGCCGGTGAGGCCCGATACGGGAATGACGCGCGTGCCGCGCAGCTGCGGCAGCAGCCGGTCGGCCTCGGCGCGCAGCTCCTGCGCTTTCAGGCTCTTGTTGTCGATGAGGTCCCATTTGTTGAGGCCAATGACCAGCGCCCTGCCCTCTTTCTCGACGAGATCGGCGAGCGTCAGATCCTGTTTTTCGAACGGGATCGTCGCATCCAGCAGCAGCACCACGACTTCGGCGAAGCGCACCGCGCGCAGGGCGTCGGCGACCGCGAGCTTTTCGAGCTTTTCGACCACCCGCGCGCGCCGGCGCAGGCCCGCCGTGTCGAACAGTTTGAGCCGGCGCTCGCGCCAGACCGTCTCGATGCTGATGCTGTCACGCGTCAGGCCGGGCTCGGGGCCGGTCAGCAGCCGCTCCTCGCCAAGGATACGATTGAGCAAGGTCGATTTGCCGGCGTTGGGCCGCCCCAGCACGGCGATGCGCAGGGGCTTGGCGAGATCGACCTCGCTGCCGTCCTCCTCCTCGCCGAGCACCAGCGGCGCCGGCTCCTCCTCGTCTTCATCGAGGCGCGCAAAGACCGGCAGCGCGGCAACGAGCGCTTCATAGAGATCGCTGAGGCCCTCGCCGTGTTCGGCCGAAAAGAGGATGGGATCGCCCAAGCCCAGACCAAACGCCTCATAGGCGCCGTCGCGCCCGGCATGTCCCTCGGCCTTGTTGGCGATGAGGATGATCGGCTTGCCGGCGCGGCGCACCAGCTGGGCGAAATGCCGGTCGGTCGGCGTCAGGCCGGCGCGCGCGTCGATCATGAAGACGATCGCGTCGCAATCGACCAGCGCGGTCTCGGTCTGGGCGCGCATGCGCCCGGCCAGCGTTTCGGCGTCGCCCTCTTCGAGCCCGGCGGTGTCGACAATGGTGAAGGCGAGATCGCCCAAGCGCGCGTCGCCCTCGCGCCGGTCGCGCGTGACGCCCGGCGTGTCGTCGACGAGGGCGAGCTTGCGCCCGACGAGCCGGTTGAACAGAGTGGATTTGCCAACGTTCGGCCGGCCGATGATAGCGACTTTAACGCTCACTGGCGGGCCGATGACGGGTCATTTGGCGGCCGGCTTGCTCGAGGCGACGAGGCCCAGCAGCATTTCGGCGTTCTGCCGCACGCTCTGGGGCGCGTCGGCGTCGGTGACGATGCTGTCGAGCCATTTGCCGGCGCCCGCATAATCCTGCGCAGCCAGCGCGGCGACGCCGAGCATCTCGCGGGCGGTGTTGCGATAGGCGCCGCCGGGCGCGGCAAGCGCCTCCAGCGCGGCCTTGGCCTTGTCGATGTCGCCCGTATCGAGCCGCAGCAAAGCGGCGCGAAGGCGCGCCGTCTCCTGAAACAGCGGGCCGACCGCGGCGTCCTCGGCGAGCGCGTCATAGGCGGCGATGGCCTTGGGCGGATCGGTCTTGGCGAGCAGCGCGGCGGAAGCGAGGCGCGCCACGATGCGATAGCCGCCCGGCGCCTCAGCGGCGATTTTCGCCAAGGCGCCGGCGGCCTCGGCGTCCTTGCCGGTATGGTCGAGTTCGAGCGCCTGCTCGAATTGCGCGCCGGCGGCCTGCGCCGCCTGCAGGCGCTGGTAGTCGTAATAGCGCCAGCCGGCGGTCGCCAGCACGACGACCGCCGCCGCGCCGAGGATGTAATTCTGGTATTTTTTCCAGAATTCCGCGGCCTTGTCGCGGCGGACGTCCTCATCGACTTCGCGGAAAATATCGCTCATGGTTTACTCGTTGAGCCCAAAAATCGGGCTACCCTGGTCGGTAAACGACTGGCGTTAGCATGGCGGGGCGTCGAAAGCGAGCGCCGCAATCGGGCGGCGGAGGGCGCGCCAGAGCGATCCCAATCGGCTCTGGACAAGCCTTGGCGCGCTTCCTATAAACCGCGCACCGCCGCCTATTTTGACGCACGGCGCGCCCAGGTAGCTCAGTTGGTAGAGCATGCGACTGAAAATCGCAGTGTCGGTGGTTCGATTCCGCCCCTGGGCACCAGCCGCCCTCTGGGCCTTATTCCTCTGGGGACAGAGCCTTTTCAGCGCCTTGCGCGAGCCCGACTGTGCTACAAGGGTGGGCGACAATGGTGTTTCGCCTGGTAAGGCTCGTGAAGCGATCGGGCGCGACCTGGGCCAATTCGCGCAGCGCATCCCAGCCGATGTGCGGGTGCGAGCCATTGGCCGAAAGCTTGCCGTCCCGATAGGCGGCGCACGCCCCTCATCACCATCACCGCCCGCGCCGCAATGCCCGTCCTAAAGTCATAGGGAACAGGGACCGGCTGGATGGTCCTAGAGGCTACGGCTCGTGTCCACATCAAAGGTATTGGCGGGAAGTTCATCGTCGAACTCAATCGCGATGCCCGTCGCGAAGTGCCTTATGACGCGGGCCGCAATCTGGCCGATCGTCACCGACGAACCGATCGGCGGCGACACGCCAACGTTGAGCGCGGCTCCTTGGACCGAGAGGTCAACCAACGCTGCTGGATATTGGCGGCCGTCTGGCATCGTCAGGGTCGCCCGCCTGCGAAAGGGCTTGATGCGATGACGCAGGCGCTTGTCAGGTACGCCCTGGGGATGGCGCGCGATGAGCCAAGCGAGAGTTTCCTTCAGCTGCTCGCGCTTTGAGGGGGCTAGCTGGAGCTTGGCGGCAAACCAAGTGTCAAAGCTCCGCGCGATGATTCCCTCAAGACGGCCAATCTGGTCGATGTAGAAGACCACGCGCTCGCCAATAAGTCCCCTTTTTTCACCTTGGGCGGCGATCCCCACCGGCGAGACGTTGATCGTCCAACACGGATGCTCCTGGTGATCACCGAGCATATAGCGGCCCGGAAGGGCAAGCTTGAGCCGTTCGTGATGACGGCGCTCTTGGAACTTCAAGCCGAAAGATTGCCTCGCAACGAGAGTCATCGCTGAAAACCCCCCAAACACTAATCCTGACGGAGAGAACTAAAAGTCCAGGAAGTTTCCGTTAAATTAATCGCCAAAGACATTCGCGGTCTTGGTTGCCAAATTGATAACAAGGATGTAGCCGCGCGACAGCGCATCGATGAGGCCGACTGCGGGAGGCGCCATGAGATCGATCGCCACCGGTCCGCTCGGACGCCCCGCCGACTCGGAAGCCAAATGAGCAAGCTCCGAGCCTATCGACGGCTTTCCGATAAGCTGGGCTCGGATCCCAAATCGAATCCTGTCGGCCATGGCGCATTGCCGCCGGCCGGGCATGCAGCAGAAACACGGAAGGGCCTGAACTTGTCCGCAGCCAAACAAACCCCGCGTAAGACCTCGATCAAAGCCGAGCGGCGGGCGGAAACGACCGAGCAGATCCTCGACACCGCCGAATATCTGTTCTCCCGGCACGGACTTTACGGGGTCACTCTCAAGGACGTCGCCAAGCGCGTCGGGGTGCATCACACGTTGATCAACTATTATTTTGAAGACAAGCAGAAGCTGTTCGACGCGGTCTTCGCAAGGCGCGCCGTCGTGACCAGCGAGCGGCGGATGAATAGGCTCGACGATTACGACAAAGCGAGCGGCGGCAAGCCTACGGTCGAGGGGGCCCTTCACGCGTTCCTCGACACCGACCTCGATCTTTATATCCAGGGGGGCGAAGGCTGGAGGAACTACGGCGCCTTGAGCGCTCAAGTGGCCAACACGCCCGAATGGGGGGCAGAGATGATGGATCAGCATTTCGATCCGGTGGTCCTGCGCCTCATCGATCTTCTCAAGAAGGCGCTCCCCGATTGCGCCGAACAAGACATCTTCTGGGGATATCACTTTGTGTCGGGCGCGCTGATGCTCACGCTGGCGCGGACCGGGCGCATCGACAAGCTCTCGGGCGGATTGTGCAAGTCCGACAACTATGCCGCGGTCAAGGAGCGCATGGCGATCTTCATGGCGGCGGGATTCCGCGCCGTCTGCCAGCGCCAAAAGGCGAAACGGGCGCGCCTCAATCAACGCCGCGGCAAAGATTGACTTGAAGGAAGCGTATTAATTCACTAGTGAGTGAATAGCGCGAAATCGATGCCTGGAGAAAGCGACCCGATACAATAATGCCGGAATATCCCGTCTGAGAAAAAGAACGGCCCGGCCCAACGAAGTGGAGGAAACAGATGAGCAACAAATTTGCGATGACGGCGCTCGCGCTGTCCCTATTCGGCGTGGCGACCTTGCCGGCGGCGGCCGACAGCGTCCTCAAGATCGCCTATATCGACCCGCTTTCGGGCGGCGGCGCCAGCATAGGCCAGATCGGCCTCAATCAGCTCAAGTTCATCGCCGATTCCCTCAACGCCAAAGGCGGCGTGATGGGCGAGAAAATCGAGATCACCGGCTATGACAACAAGCTCAATCCGCAGGAAAGCCTGGTCGCGGTGCAGAAGGCCATCGATGAAGGCATTCGCATCATCACCCAGGGCAATGGCTCGTCCGTGGCTTCAGCAGTCGAGGATTTCGTCGGCAAATACAACGAACGCAATCCCGGGAAGGAAGTCATATATCTCAACTACGCCGCCATCGACCCGACGCTCACCAATGAGAAGTGCAGCTATTGGCACTTCGCCTGGGACGCCAATGTCGGCATCAAGCTGCAGGCGCTGACCAACTTCATCAAGACGCAAAAAGACATCAAGAAAGTCTACCTTATCGACCAGGACTATTCGTTCGGCCACTCGGTCGCGGACACCACCGTCCGCATGCTGAAGGAGAAGCGCCCCGACATCGAGATCGTGGGCAACGAGTTCCACCCGCTCGTCAAGGTGACCGACTTCTCGCCCTATGTGGCGAAGATCAAGGCTTCGGGCGCCGACACGGTCATCACCGCCAATTGGGGGCAGGATTTTGCGCTGCTGATCAAGGCGGCTGGCGACGCCGGGCTGCAAGTCAACTGGTACACATTCTACGCCGGCGGAGCCGGCGGCCCGACGGCCGTCAAGCAGGCGAACATGTCCGACCATGTCTTCCAGATCACCGAAGGCATCAACAACATCGACTACAAGCCGGCGCAGGACGTCATCCGCGCCTATATCGCCCGCTATCCCGATGCGCCCGTCTATTATCCCCGCCTGTTCAACGAGACGGGAATGCTGTTCAAGGCGATCGAAGAGGTGAAGTCCGACGATCCCGTCAAGATCGCCGCCGCGCTGGAGGGCGCCAAATATCCGACTTTCTCGAGCGGCGATGAAGGGTTCATGCGCAAGGACGACCACCAATTCTTCCAGCCGCTCTATATCTCGACCTTGGGGCCGCTCAGCGCCAAGGAGCCCTTCGACGAGGAGCATACCGGGTGGGGCTGGAAGATGGTGGCCCAGATCCCCGTCGCGGACACCATCCTCCCGACGATCTGCAAGATGAAGCGTCCGGAATAGCGGGGCCGTGCTAACATTGCAGCGCCGCTTGCGCCGGAGGCGTCCTTCGTTGGGCGCCGCGGCGCAGCGGCGAGGGGGGAATCGTGGTTGAGATCGTCTTCATCTCAACGCTGAACGGCGTGCTCTACGGCATGCTGCTGTTCCTCATGGCCAGCGGACTGACGGTCATCTTCAGCATGATGGGGGTGCTGAACTTCGCCCATGCCAGCTTCTACATGCTGGGCGCCTTCTTCGGCTTCGAGATCAGCCGACATGTCGGCTTCTGGCCGGGGCTGGCGGTCGCGCCGCCGCTGGTCGGCGGCATCGGCATGGCGGTGGAGCGCTACGGTCTGCGGCGAGTCCACCGGCACGGCCATGTCGCCGAACTGCTGTTCACCTTCGGCCTCACCTTCGTCATCCAGGAACTGGTGGAGATGGTGTGGGGAAAGCTGCCGGTCGATTATCGCGTGCCGCCCTTGCTCGACTTCCCAGCCTTCACCGTCTTCTCGCTCAACTATCCCGCTTTCAAGATGTTCGAGCTGCTGATCTCCATCGCCATCTTCCTGGCGCTGCTGTTGGTGGTCAAGCGGACGCGCGTCGGCCTCATCGTCCAGGCCGCGCTCAGTCACCCCGAGATGGTCGGGATGCTCGGCCACAATGTCGACCGCATCTTCATGCTCGTCTTCGGCGTCGGCGCGGGGCTGGCGGCGGTGGCCGGGGTCATCGCCGGCCCGGCTTTGGTCACCCAATCGAACATGGCCGAGCTGCTCGGGCCGATCCTCTTCGTCGTCGTCGTCGTGGGCGGCCTGGGCTCGCTGAGCGGCGCCTTTGCCGCGTCGTTGCTGATCGGCCTGGCGCAGACCTTCGCGGTGGCTTCCAACGCGTCGCTGGCAAGCCTGTTCGGGAACCTCGTCTCGGATCGCTCGCAAGCCTATCTCGGCGACATCTGGAACGTCACCGTGTCCCAGATCGCGCCGATCCTTCCCTATCTGCTGTTGGTGCTGATCCTCATCTTCCGGCCGCGCGGGCTGATCGGGACGCGAGACTCGTGAGCGCCGCCGACAGCCTCGACCTGCCGTCGGGCCGCGGCGAAGGCTTGCTGGCGACCTATGGCGCCTGGATCGCCGCGGCTGGCGCGCTGGCCGTTCTGCCGCACGTCTTCCGCTCGGGGCTGGCCGTGAGCACCATGAGCCTCATGGGCATCATGATCATCTTCGCCCTCTCCTACAACATGCTGCTGGGGCAGACCGGGCTGCTGTCGTTTGGGCATGCCGTGTTCTTCGGCCTTGGCGGCTTCCTCACCGTGCACATGATGAATGCCGCCGAAGGCGCCGGCGTCCGGCTTCCCGTCGCTCTCTTCCCGCTGGCCGGCGGCGTCGCAGGCCTGGCGTTCGGCGTCATTTTCGGCGCGGTGTCGACGAGGCGCGCCGGCACCGCCTTCGCCATGATCACGCTCGGCATCGCCGAACTGGTGTCTTCGAGCGCGCTGATCCTGCGCCATTTCTTCGGCGGCGAGGCGGGCGTCACCACCGACCGCACCGGCTTGTTTCACCCGTTCGGCCTCACGTTCGGGCCGCAGGTCCAGGTCTATTACCTCATCGCCGCCTGGTGCTTCGTATCGGCGGCGGCGATGTATGCGCTCACCCGCACGCCGTTTGGCCGCATCTGCAACGCCGTGCGCGACAATCCCGAACGCGCCTGCTTCATCGGCTACAGCACGCGGACCGTCCGCTTCCTGGCCTTCAGCCTGTCCGGCATGTTCGCCGGCGTCGCCGGAGGGCTCGCCGCGATCGATTTCGAGATCGTGAATTCGGCGCAGCTCGGCGCCGCCCAATCGGGCGCCGTCATCCTGATGGTCTATATCGGGGGCGTCGGCGGCTTCGCCGGGCCGATCATCGGCGCCATCCTGGTCACCTATCTCCAGGCGACGCTCAGCGACATAACCGACGTCTGGCAGCTCTATTTTGGCCTGCTTTTCATCGGCATGGTGATGTTCGCGCCCGAAGGCATCGCCGGCCTCCTGGCAAGACAGCAACCTCTGCTGCAGCGAGGCCAGCTTCACCGCGTCGTCCCCTTCTATCTGCTGGCGCTGCTGCCGGGGCTCGCGGCGGCGACGGGCCTCAGCCTGATAATCGAGATGACCAACCAGCTCACCGTGCACGCCCCCGACGGGCCGGCGATGGCGTTCGGCTACGTGCGTATTAACGCCAACGCCTTCTTGCCCTGGCTGATCGGCGCGACGCTGTTTCTCGGCGGGACGTGGCTGTTTCTGCGCGCTGCGCGCCTGGCGGGCGACGCCTACGATGGGGCGCTGGCGGCGCCTCGAACGCAGAAAAAGCCAGCGTGACGCCGCCCTCCCCCGCCCTCGAACTGATCAATCTGCGCAAAAGCTTCGGCGCCATGGAGATCATCCGCGGCGTCGATCTCGCCGTGCCGTCGGGCGAGCGCCACGCAGTGATCGGACCCAACGGCGCCGGCAAGTCGACCCTCTTCCATCTCGTCAGCGGCCGCTTTCGGCCGACCGCCGGCTCGATCCGGCTGCGCGGCGAAGACATATCCGGCATGGCGCCGGAGCTCATAAACCGCCGCGGTCTGTCGCGCAGCTTCCAGGTCACCAATATTTTCCCGCGGCTGACCGTATGGGAGAATGTGCGCTGCGCCACGCTCTGGTCGTTGGGCTACAAATACTCGTGCTGGCGCAACGTCGAGCGCCTCGCCGACGCGCGCCGGCGCACCGAGGAAATTCTGACCGAGATCAACCTCATCGAGCGCTGGCGCACGCCCGCCGGCGTCCTCACCTATGCCGAGCAGCGGGCCCTCGAGATCGGCCTGACCATCGCCGGAGACGCCGACATTCTTCTCCTTGACGAACCGACGGCGGGGATGAGCCGCAATGAGACCGAGCGGGTGGTGTCGCTGATCCGCAAGGTCAGCGAAAGGCGGACGCTTCTTATGATCGAGCACGATATGGGGGTCGTGTTCGACCTCGCCGACCGCATCTCGGTTCTGGTCTATGGCGAAATCATCGCCACTGGCGCGCCCGAACAAATCAAGGCCAATGCCGCGGTGCAAGAGGCCTATCTCGGGGCGCAGGTGGCGTGATGCTTTCGGTTCGCGACCTGCATGCCTATTACGGCAAAAGCCACATCCTGCAGGGCGTCACCCTCAGCGTCGGCGAAAACGAGATCGTCGCCATCCTCGGACGCAATGGCGTCGGCCGCTCGACCACGCTGAAGGCGATCATGGGCAATGTGGCGCCAACGGGGGAGATCGTCTTCAACGAGCGCCCGATCGCCGGCCTCAAGCCGTACCAGATCGCCCGTCTCGGCCTCGGCTATGTCCCCGAGGAACGCTCGATCTTCCCGACCCTCACGGTGGCGCAGAACCTTCTGCTCGGCGTCAAGAACGGCCGGCAGCCCAAGCGATGGAGCCTGGAAGAGACGTGGCGCCTCTTTCCGCAGCTGCGCGAGCGCGCCGACGCGCCGGGCGGCGCGCTTTCGGGCGGCGAGCAGCAGATGCTGACGATCTGCCGCACGCTGATGGGCGACCCGGACCTGATCATGGTCGACGAGCCGACCGAGGGACTTTCGCCGCAGATGGTGGAGCGCACCGGCGAGCTTCTCAAGGAGATCGCCAGCCGCGGCATCGCCATCCTGCTCGTCGAACAGCGCCTGACCATAGCGCTACGCATCTCGCGCCGCGTCTATGTAATGGGCCATGGCCGCATGGTGTTCGAGGGCGCGCCCGCCGAACTGCTGGCCAATTCGGCTGTGCGGCGGGAGTGGCTGGAGGTTTGAATCCGCGTTTCGGTTTTGAATGTCGCCCCCTTCGGCATTTAAGGCTGTCTCAGACACTATCGCGGCGCACATCGCGGTGCAGCCGGTGCGGAGCAAGTCGAGATTGGCGCGTCCGTACATCCGCTTTTTTTCTTTTCACCAGTTCTAGCTTCACATGTGTTTGAACCCGGATAGAGGGAGACCAAAATGACCTCCATTCAGTACGTCGAGGTGCCAGACTATCCGGCGGCGCATTCCCCATATTCCCACGCCGTCATCGCCAACGGTTTGGTCTTCGTGTCTGGTCAAATATCGGTGCGACCAGGCGGCGGTCCCACGGACATAGCGGGGGTTACGATGCAGGAACAGACGCGCCAAGCTCTGCGCAATGTCGAGACTATTCTTAAGGCGGCCGGCAGTTCGCTCGAACGCGCCGTCAAGATCACAGTGCTGCTTGCGCGTCCTGATCTCTACAAGGAGATGAACGAAGCCTATGCAGAGTTCTTTCCTGGCGCTAAGCCCGCTCGCGCAATGGCGCGCTTTGGGGCGGACATTCCCGGCGTGCTTGTCGCGATCGAGGCCATTGCGCTTGCTTAGGCGTTATGCGCCGGGCCGATGTGCCGCGAGTTGCTCTTATTTGTGGACGCCACGGTGCGTCAGGCGTCGACGGCCGGCGCATGAATCGACCTTCGCCCCGAGGCTCTCGACAATCGTTCGAGACGGAAGGGCGCGGGATCGACGATCGGGCGGTCGCCGGCGACGAGATCGGCGATGAGGCGGCCCGATGCCGGTCCAATGCCAAAACCATGTCCCGAAAATCCGCTCGCCAGGAAAAATCCCGGCAGGGATCGAACGGGCGAAATCACCGGCACGGCGTCGGGCGTGACGTCGATCAGCCCCGCCCAGCGCCCGGCGATCTCCATGTTCTTGAAGACCGGAAAGTTTCTTGTCAGATTCGATTGGGCTTCCACGAGGATCGAGTCTACCGGCTCGGGATCGAGAACCCGCACGGCCTCGAAGGGCGACGGTCCATCGAGCGGCCATTTCCGGGGAATCTGCCATTCCTCGATGAAGCGGCGCCCGACCCGCAGCCGCAGGTCGCCCCATTGCTTGGCGAGCGAGGGGAGGAAATCGAAGAACAGCCGAAAACTGTCCGGGACGATCGGCGCGACGGTGGCGCCGCGCTGAGCCACGGTGTAGCCGCCATCGAGCCGCTTGCGAAAGGCAAAATCCGATGCGCCGACCGCATAGTCGGGCGCCCCGTCGAGCGGCGCCGTGCGCATCACCGAGCCGAGGATTTTAAGCTGCGGAAAATCCACGCCGATATTGCCGCAAAACAGCCGCGACCAAGCGCCGCCGGCAAGAACGATCGAACTGCAGGCGATGCGGCCCCTTTCGGTTATCGCCGCGCTCACCGCGCCGGCGGTGGTCTCAACGCCTCGCACCGCGCAGGACGTTATGACCGAAGCTCCCAGCCGGCGCGCCGCCTCCGCCATGGCGGGGACGGCCAGTTGCGGCTCCGCCCGCCCGTCGGTGGGCGTGAACAACGCACCCCGCCAGCGGCGAGCCGAGCCGGGAAGAAGGCGGTCGACCTCGGCCGAGTCGATAAGGCGCGTGTTGACCTGATAGGGCCGGGCGTGATCGAGCCAGGCCGCGTGGCCGTCCATATCGCCCTGGCTGTCGCAGAGATAGAGGATGCCGGCGTTGCGGAAGCCGGTTTCCGCGCCGACCTCCTGGTTCATGCCGGCCCATAGGCGAAGGCTCTCGATGGCGAGCGGTATTTCGGCGGGGTCGCGGCCCATCGTCCGGCACCAGCCCCAATTGCGGCTCGATTGTTCGCCGGCGATGCGCCCCTTTTCGCAGAGCGCCACGGAGACGCCTTTCTTGGCGAGATGGAGAGCCGCGCTGACGCCGACGATCCCTCCGCCGATGACGACCACATCGGCGCGGGCCGGAAGCTCGGCGGCCGAAAATGGCGAGGGATCCGAAGAAATCATGATCGCGCAACTCCAGCGTGCACCCGCAAGCTCGAACGGAATTTCTGAGGCGTGGGAGCGGAAATTCGACGACCGTCCTGTCGCAACTATTACGAAGGTATGCGGGAGCTTGTCGAGGGCCCGCGCTTGCGCCCGCCCGCCGGTTGCGGCCATAATCGCGCGAGCGGGCGAGAGGCGAACCGATGAAGCTGATTTTTGGGGCATTCCTCGCCGTGGCGGCGCTTCTGGCGGCGGGTGGGGCGCAGGCGCAGAAAACAACGCTGGTAATCGGCATGGGCTCGGCCGACGCCGGCAAGCTTGATCCCCATATCGCCTCGACGACGCCGGACAAGGGGCTTCTGCAATATATCTTCAACGGCCTGGTGCGCCTGAAACCGGGCCAGATCAGCCCCGACACCATCGAGCCAGATCTGGCGGAGAGCTGGACGTCCAATCCCGCCGGCACGGAATGGACATTTCACATCCGGCAGGGCGTGCAGTGCCATTGGGGCTACGGCGAGTTCACCGCCGAGGATGCGGCCTATTCCATCAAGCGCGCGGCGAACAAGAACACCTCGTCCTATTCGAACGACTTCTCGAGCATCGCCAGCGCCGATCCGGTCGACAAATACACGCTGAAGATCACGTTGAAGAATCCGGTCGCCGGCTTCCTCGGCTATGTCGCCAATATCAATGGCGGCAACATGGTCTGCAAGAAGGCCGCCGAGGAGATGGGCGAGGGCTTCTCCAAGAAGCCGATCGGCACCGGACCCTTCATGTTCGCCGAATACCAGCCGCAACAATACGTGCGCCTCGTCGCCAACAAGCAGTATTTCCGCGGCGCGCCGATGCTCGAAGAGATCATGTATCGCTATATCCCGTCGGATTCGAGCCGCGACCTCGCCTTCCAGTCGGGCGAACTCGATATGATCTACGGCAAGCAGGATCAATCCTGGGTCGACCGCACCAAGCAATTGCAAGGCGTCAAGGTGCTCGCCATGGAGCCGGGCGAATTGTCGACCTTGTTCCTCAACATCACTCAGAAGCCGCTCGATGACATCCGCGTGCGCGAGGCCATCGCCTACGCCATCGACCGCAAGGCGATTGTCGCCTTCAAGGGCGCCGGCACCTCGCGGGAGGCGGTCTCGGTCGTTCCCTCCGGCTATCTTGGAACGGACGAGCACGCTGAGCTCTTCCCTTATGACCCGGCCAAGGCGAAGGAGCTTCTCAAAGAGGCGGGCTATCCCGACGGCCTCACGGTCAAGACCATCCACACCACGCTGACCGGCATGGAAACCTTCATCGAAGCGATTCAGGCGCAATTGAAGAAGTCCGGCATCGATCTCGACATCCAGCTCGTCGAGCACGCGACCTACCACGCCCAGATCCGCAAGGATCTGTCGCCGCTGGTGCATTATCAGGCGGCGCGCTTCCCGGTGGCCGACGTCTATCTCACGCAATTTTACGATTCGGCCTCGATCGTCGGCACGCAGACCGCGGTGACGAACTTCTCGCACTGCAATGTCGCGGACGCCGAGATTCGCGCCGCGCGCGTCGAGGCCGACCCGGCCAAGCAGAAGGAGCTCTGGAAGGCGGCGCAGGACAAGATCATCAAGGCCGTCTGCGGCATCCCCGTCTACGAACAGCTCCAGCTCTGGGCCTGGAAGGACAATCTCGATCTTGGCTACGACCTGAAGGGCTCGCTCAATCTCGCCCCGCCGATCACCGAGAAGACGCATTTTGTGAATTGAGCGATAATTCTCGCCAGACCCTTCGTCCGCAAGCCCCGCCAGCCCGTTCCCGGCGGGGATTCCCGGGAAACGCGAGCGTCGAGACAAAGCCTAGCCGCGCGGCTGATCGACCATGACCGCTTTCCTCGTCCGCCGCATCGCCTTCGCCTTCGTGACGCTGTTCGCGGTGCTCACCTTGGTTTTCGTGATCGTGCGCATCCTGCCGGGCGATCCCGCGCAGGTCATCCTCGGCGACCAGGCGACGCGCGAGGCGATCGAGGCGATGCATGTGAGGCTCGGCCTCGATCAGCCGATTCTCGTGCAATATGCGAGCTTCCTCGGCAATGCGCTGCGCGGCGACTGGGGCGTGTCGATGGTCACTGGCCAGCCGGTGCTCGCCGAGGTGCTCAACGTGCTGCCATGGACCATCGAGCTGACCCTCGTGTCGCTCGCGCTCGGCGTCGCGGTCGGCGTGCCGCTCGGCGTCTGGGCGGCGGTGCGGCGCAATCGCCTGTCGGATTATGTGGTGCGGATCGCCTCGCTCGCGGGGCTCTCCTTTCCCGCCTTCGTCTCGGCCATCATCCTGCTGTTCCTGTTCGCCATCGAATTGCGCTGGTTTCCGGTGATCTCGGCGCATAAGGGCAGCCTTCAGGCTTGGGCGCAGTCGATCACGCTGCCGGCGATCAGCCTCGGCCTCAATTGCGCCGCCTATCTCACCCGCGTGACGCGCTCGGCCATGCTCGAAGCTTTGTCAGAGGATTATGTGCGCACGGCGCGCGCCAAGGGCGCGCCGCAGCGGATCGTGGTGTGGCGGCATGCCTTGCGCAACGCCCTCATCCCGATCATCACGGTGGCGGGGCTCTATCTGTCGACGCTGATCGGCAATTCCGTGCTGACCGAGATCGTCTTCAGCCGGCCGGGTCTGGGAAAGCTCATCGTCGGCGCCTTGAACCAGCGCGACTACACGATGCTGGAAGGGATGATGGTGATCTATACCCTCGCCGTGGTCGTCGTGAACCTCCTGTCCGATCTCGCTTACGGCTTTGTCGATCCCAGGGTGAAGCTCGCATGACGGAAGCTCTTTCGGCGCCCGCGCCGCCGCGCCCGCCTACCGGCCTTGCCGCGCTGCTGCGGGCCTTCAACGCCAACAAGGCGTCCTGGATCGGGCTGGCGATCGTCGTCCTGGTGGTTTTCGCCGCCGTCTTCGCGCCGCTGCTCGCGCCCCATGATCCCTTGGAGCAGGACATCCTGGACCGGCTGAAGCCGCCGACGGCCGATCATCTTCTCGGCACCGACTATTTCGGCCGCGACACGCTCTCGCGGCTGCTCTATGGGGCGCGCGTCTCGCTTCTCATCGGCGCCGGCGCGACGCTGATCGCCATGGCGATCGGCACGGCGATCGGCATGGTCGCCGGCTGGCGCGGCGGACTTTTCGACGCCCTGGCCATGCAGGCGATGGACATGCTGCTCGCCTTCCCTTCTCTCATCCTCGGATTGATCATCGTGGCGATGCTCGGCCCGTCGATGCCCAATATCATCGCGGCCATTGCGCTGACCTCGATCCCGAGCTTCGCGCGTATCGCGCGGGCGCCGACCATTGCGATGAAGGCGCGCGATTTCATCGAGGCCGGCCGCTCGCTCGGCTTTTCCGACACGCGCATCCTCAGCCGCCACATCCTGCCCAACATCTTTCCCGAAATATTGGTGATGGCCACGCTTTGGCTGGCGAACGCCATCCGCACCGAAGCTTCCCTCGCCTTCATCGGTCTCGGCCTCAAGCCGCCGACGCCGACCTGGGGCGGCATGATCCGCGAAGGCTTCGAGAACATCCTCGATTCGGCCTGGCTCGCCATAGCGCCGGGCGTCGCGATCCTGGTCGTGATCTTCGCCCTGAACCTGCTCGGCGATGGCCTGCGCGACTCGATTGATCCCAAGCTGAGAAACGAGGCGTAATCGCTCTGCGCCCATAGCCATCGCCAATCCGCCGGGCGATACTGCTCGCCCATGAGCGCCGCGCCCTCGCCTGTCCTCGCCATTCGCGACCTCTCGGTCTCCTTCCGCTCCGACGGCGTCTGGCGCCCGGTGGTCGAGGACCTGTCTTTCGATGTCGGCCCCCACGAAACCGTGGCCGTGGTCGGCGAGTCCGGCTCCGGCAAGAGCGTCACGGCGCTCTCCGTTATGCGTCTCCTGCCGCAAGCCAATAGCAAGGCCGAGGGCGTCATTGAGCTCGACGGGCGCGACATCCTGAAACTGTCGGAAAGGCGGATGCGCGAAGTGCGCGGCGACATCGCCTCGATGATCTTCCAGGAGCCGATGACGTGCCTCAATCCGGTGCTCACCATCGGCTTCCAGATCGCCGAGGCGCTGATCTTCCATCGCCAGCTCGACCGCAAGGCGGCCGAGGCCGAAACGCTGCGCATACTCGAACGCGTGCGCGTGCCGTCGGCCCGACATCGCCTCCATGAATATCCGCACCGTTTCTCCGGCGGCATGCGGCAGCGTGTGATGATCGCCATGGCGCTCGCCTGCAAACCCAAACTGCTCATCGCCGACGAGCCGACCACCGCCCTCGACGTGACGGTGCAGGCTGAGATCCTCGAACTTATCAAACTGTTGCAGGATGAAGAGGGCATGGCGGTGGTGTTCATCACCCACGACATGGGCGTCGTCGCCGAGATCGCCGATCGCGTCGTTGTGATGTGGAAAGGCCGGAAGGTTGAGGAGGGCGCGGCGGCGCAGGTGCTGGAGCGGCCGCAGCATCCTTATACCCAGGCGCTGCTGGCCGCCGTTCCTCGTCTCGGCTCGATGAGGAACGAGCCCACGCCGAAACCGTTTCCGGAAACGGAGGCCGCGGACGCCGCGCCGCCGCGCGGCTTCTTCTCGCAAGCGGGCGAGGCGGGCGTAGCGGCTCTCACCCCCCACCCTCCCATTCTCGAAGTCGCCAACCTCGTCACGCGCTTTCCCGTCCGCTCCGGCCTTTTCGGCAGGGTGTCGGCGCGCGTGCACGCGGTCGAAGACGTGTCCTTCTCCTTACAGGCGGGCGAGACGCTTGCCCTTGTCGGCGAATCCGGCTGCGGCAAATCGACGACCGGGCGCTCGATCCTGCGGCTCGTCGAACCGACCGGCGGCCGCGTGCTTTTTGAGGGACAGGATGTTCGCGCCCTTGATCCACAGGGCTTGCGCAAGATGCGCCAGCGAATGCAGATGATTTTCCAGGACCCTTTCGCAAGCCTCAATCCAAGGAAAAGCGTCGGCGACGCCATCGCCGAACCCATCATTGTCCATGGCCTTGCGCCGCGGCGCGAGGCGCGCGAACGCGTCGCCGACTTGTTGCGCAAGGTGGGCTTGACCGCCGACATGGCGGATCGCTACCCCCACGAGTTTTCGGGCGGCCAGCGCCAGCGCGTCGCCATCGCGAGGGCGCTCGCTCTCGCGCCCAAGCTGATCGTCGCGGACGAGGCGGTATCGGCGCTCGACGTTTCCGTAAAGGCGCGCGTCATCAACCTGATGATGCGGCTGCAGGCGGAGATGGGCCTCGCCTTCCTGTTCATCTCCCACGACATCGCCGTCGTCGAGCGCATCAGCCACCGGATTGCCGTGATGTTTCTTGGCGAGATCGTCGAGATCGGCCCGCGCGCCGCGATCATCGAGAACCCGCAGCATCCCTACACCAAGAAGCTGATAGCGGCCGTGCCCGCGCTCGACCCGGCGCGCCGCAGCGTGCGGCGCGGCGTCTCGAACGACGAGGCGCCGAGTTCGCTGCGCCCGGCCGGCTATGCGCCGCAGTCCCGCGCCTACAGCGAGGTCGCGCCAGGGCATCTCGTGCAGGATTTCTCCGCCTGAGGGCCGCGACGGCGCGCGAACAAAGACTCCCCGGCCTTGAAAACGCCAAACGGCGTTCATCATTCTTTACATTCGGTCGGAACTCGCGAAACCTTCGCTCGCTAATTTCCTTCTCGACGCGGCGCATTGACGCCGTCGATGAAGGAGATCGTCATGACCGATATCGACAATGTTCCGTTGCTGCCCGAGCCGCCTTTGCATGAGCCGACGCCACCGAATGGCCGAAGCGGCGGCTTTGCATGGCCGCGCGCCTTTGCAATGGTCGGCGTCCTGGCCGTCGGCCTTGGGCTCGGCGCCGGCGGCTACGCGGTCGCCGCGGCGGGAATGGATCACTTGGGCTGGAAGCGCGGCGCCCATCTGGCGTTTGTCCAAGCCGCGGTTTCGCGCGCTCTTGATTCCGTCGGCGCCAACGCGGCGCAGGAAGCCAAAGTGCACGACATCATCGCCACCAAATTCGCCGAAATTGCCCCCAATCCCGGCGATCACGAGGCGATGCGCAAGCAAGCGCTCGACCTGCTCGCCGCGCCGACCGTCGACCGCGCCGCCGTCGAGAAGCTGCGCGCCGATGTGGCCGCCGCCTTCGACGCGAAATCCAAGCTGGTCGTCGGCGGCCTGCTCGACATCGCGGACCAGCTCACGTCGGCGCAACGCGTCCAGCTCACCTCCGAGATCGAGGAAATGGCGCAGCGCGGCCCGATGATGGGCCCATGGGGAGGCTTTCGCCACGGCGGCCTGATGGACGCAACCCCGAATGGCGCGCCTGACAGCGCTCCCGACAAGGACTAAGAAGGACTGGGGTCCAGGAGCGTCATGGCGGAGCGGCTTCTCATCATCGACGACGATGCAAGGCTGGCCGCCATGGTGTCGGACTACCTGACCGCGGCCGGTTTTGTCGTCGATCGCCGCTTCACCGGCCGCGAGGGTATCGCCGCGCTTGAACGCGCGGCGTTCGACGCGATCATCCTCGACGTCATGCTGCCCGATATCGATGGGTTCGAAGTCTGCCGCAGGATTCGCGCCCGCGCGCAGACGCCGATCCTGATGCTGACCGCGCGCGGCGAGGAACTGGACCGCATCATCGGGCTGGAGATCGGCGCCGACGATTATCTGCCCAAGCCCTTCAGTCCGCGCGAGCTCCAAGCCCGCATCCGCGCCATTTTGCGCCGCGGCCGCGCGCCGCCCTCCGCCGAGGATACGGAGCTGCGCTTTGGCCGCCTTGAGATCGACCGGTCGTCGCGCATGGTGCGCGTCGACGGCGCGCAGCGGACGCTGACCAGCTTCCAGTTCGATCTGCTCGCCGCCCTCGCCGACAATGCCGGGCGCGTCCTCAACCGCGAGCGGTTGATGGACCTCGTCAAGGGCGAGGAATTCGACGCCTTCGACCGTTCGATAGACGTTCATATCTCGCGCATCCGCTCGGCGATCGAGGACGATCCAAGACATCCGCGCCGGATCCTCACCGTGCGCGGCGCCGGCTACGTTTTCGCCAGGAAGCAGGATAGCGAGAAATGATCGTGTTCCGCCGCCGGCTGTTTTGGAAAGTCTATCTGACGCTGCTGGCGAGCCTGGTCGCCGTGGCGGTTTTCATGGGCGCCTTCTGGTGGCTGGTCGGCGAGGCGCCGCGTGATCGCGGGGGGTCGTTTCGCATCCGCGTCAGCGACCAGCTCGTTCCGGAGCGCGACAGTCCGCCCGGCGCGATCGCCGCCGCGATAACGCGGCTCAGCGACGAGACCGACGCCGACATATCGGTTTACGACGCGCAAGGGACGCTCACAGGATCGCGCGGCGCGCCGATCCTGCTTGCGGCCAGCGAACGCGAACAAGTCGGCATGGGGCCGCGCATAATCCGCATCGATCTTTCCGATGGCCGCGCCGTGCTGGCGCGATTGCGCCCGCTGGGGCCCCGCCCCGGCCTGCGCTTTCTTTCGATGCTGCTGATCGTGGCCGGCGGCGTCGCGCTCGCCGCGTTTCCCCTTACCGCCCGATTGACGCGGCGGCTGGAAACCCTGCGCTCCGGCGTCGAGCGATGGGGAGGCGGCGCGCTGTCGTTGCGCCTCGACGACACCGGTCACGACGAGGTTGCGGTGGTCGCGGGGGCCTTCAACGCCGCCGCCGCGCGCGTCGAGGAATTGCTGACTTCGCAAAAGGCCCTGCTCGCCAACGCCAGCCACGAACTGCGATCGCCGCTCGCGCGCCTGCGCATCGCGGTCGAACTGTGGCTCGCTCAGCCCGGCGCGGAGCTGCGGGCGGAGATCGTTCGCGACCTCGCCGAGATCGATGAACTGGTCGAGGAGATTTTGCTCGCGAGCCGGCTCGACTATCCGGGCGCCGCCCTCGCGCGCGGCGCGCCCGTCGATCTCCTGGGGCTCGCCGCCGAGGAGGCGGCGCGCTTCGAAGCGAGCGTCGAGGGCATGCCGGGAGGCGTGAAGCCGGTCGAGATCGAAGGAGACGCGGCGCTGCTGCGCCGCCTTATTCGCAATCTCCTCGAAAACGCCGCCAAACATGGACGCCCGCCGATCCATATCGCGGTGACGCACACCGCAGACAAGGCGCGCATTGTGGTCTCCGATCACGGGCCGGGCATCGCAGCCTGCGAGCGCGAACGCCTGTTCGAACCGTTCTACCGGCCCGCCGGCCGCAGCGAATCCTCAGGCGGATGGGGCCTCGGCCTTTCCCTGGTGCGCCAGATCGCCATGCGGCACGGCGGCACGGCGTTCTGCGAGGCGGAGCCCGGCGGCGGAAGCCGATTTGTCGTGGAACTGCAGCGCACAGCGGCGTTTTCGCTGGCCAGCCGCCTCCCTTGACCGAGCGGTCCGGCAATGTATTGCGAGTGAGCGAGTTCGGCGCGCCACTCGGCCTGCCGCTGTGTGGTGAATATTCACAGGTATCGATTCCTCGGGTGGAACTTTCCCCCTCTGCAGGCGTTGTCCGAGCCGTTGACATTTTGGGGACTCCCATGAACCTTTCGAACGAAAGCCTCCTCGTCATAATTATCGTTGGCGTTGTCGCCGGCTGGCTGGCCGGCCAAATCGTCGATGGTGGCGGATTTGGCCTCATCGGCGATCTCATCGTCGGAATCCTCGGCGCATTCGTCGGCGACTGGCTCGTTCCCCGATTGGGCGTCCATCTGGGAGTCGGCACGCTTTCCCTTGTCGTCAACGCCACGATCGGCGCGATCGTCCTGTTGCTGATCCTCAGGCTCGTCGCCGGCAATCGAGGTTGGGGCGGCGGATGGGGAAACGGCTGGGGCGGCCGTTGGGGTCGGCGCTGGTGATGGAGTCGCGCGCCAAGTGTGCGACGTCCCCGCTTGATTGAATGGCGGCGCCGGCAGGCCGGTTCTCGACGAAAAGACCGGAACCAGCCCGACGGCTCTGACGCGCGGCAATAACGGGAAGGGATTCGAATGCGCTTATTTCTTGCGAGCCTGGCGATCGTCGCGCTGTTTTCTGTCGCGGGATGTTCAAAGGCCGAAAAACCGCAGCAGGGCGCGCAGGGGCCGGCCGGGCCCGCCGGGCCGGCTGGCCCGCAAGGCGCCCAGGGCGAAGTTGGACCCTCCGGGCCGGTGGGCCCTGCCGGACCGCCCGGAGCGTCCGGCGCCACATTCCGCATCATCACCGATCAGGCCGCGGCCTCCTGCGACGCGGGAGAAATCATAATCAGCGCCTATTGCGGCGGCGAGGGCGCCAAGCTGCGCATCACCGGAACGTCGGGAGCGGCCTGCGAGGGCAGCGCCGGCGTCAACCCGGTGGTCGTCTGCGCCAAACGCTAGCCGAGGCGCCGGGAATGCGGCGGCTCAAGGCGGCGGCGCGTCCGGATGCAAGAGATCAACGCAGTTGCGCCGGCCAGAGGCGATGCAGTTCTGAATCTCGCCATGATATTCAAGCCTATTGAACACCCAGATCGCGCCAAGCGTCAGCGCGACGACAAAGACCGCGGCGACGAGCGTGACGAAGTCGCGGTTCTCTTCTTCTGCGGGCTCGGACGGCGTCGGCCCGCCGACCTTATCGGATAGCGGCTTATTCGGATGCGTCACGATCCACTCCCGCGCCGCCGCCGGTCGCTTTCCCGCGCGCGCCGCGAGCGCGAGTGTTACACCGGAGGCGCGGCGGGCGGCAATCGCGCGCGTTCCGGTCGCCGCGAGCGGATTGCGCGCCCAGGCCAGCAAAACCGAATATTCTTTGTCGATTCGAAAAGCCTTGTCTTGAGAACGGAAATCCTTGATGAGCCGAACCCCGTCCAGCCCGCATGTCCCGGATCCGCCGCCGAGTTCGATCGCCAACGCCCGCACGCTGCCCGAAATGTTCGACGCGCGCATCGCGCTGACGCCGGACGCGCCCGCTTATCGGCAATGGGATTCCGGCGCGGGCGAATGGATCGACTGGACGTGGCGCAAGACCAGCGAGGAGGTCGGGCGCTGGCGCGGGGCGCTGGCGGGCGAGCAATTTCCCGTCGGTTCACGCATCGCCACCTTGATGGCCAATGGCGTTGACTATGTCTGCGTCGACCAGGCCGCGCTCTCGCTCGGCCTTGTCATCGTGCCGATGCACACCACCGACAATCCCGGCAATATCGCCTATATCCTGGCCGACAGCGGCGCGTCGGCGCTCATCCTCGACATTCCCGACTATTGGGCGCGGCTGGCGCCGCAGACGGCCGGCCTTTCGGCGCTGAAGCGCGTGGTCGTCGCCTCGCGCACCGGGCACGTCGAAGATCGGCCGGTCGAGACGGACGCGCGCGTCGTCAACGCCTGGCGATGGCTGGAAGCGGCGGCCCGTCAGGATATCGGCGCGCTCGCCCTGCCGGGCGGGCTCGCGGCAATCGTCTACACCTCGGGCACCACCGGGCGCCCCAAAGGGGTGATGCTGTCGCACGGCAATATCGTGTCCAATGTCCTCGCCGTGCTGCAAAGCGTGGCGCCCGCCCCCGACGACATCTTCCTGTCGTTCCTGCCGCTCTCGCATACGTTCGAGCGGACGGCCGGCTATTACCTGCCGATCGCCTCGGGCAGCACGGTCGCCTACGCCCGCTCGATCGCGCTTCTGCCCGAGGACCTGCGGACGGTGCGCCCGACGATCCTCATCTCGGTGCCGCGCATCTATGAGCGCGCCTATCTCAAAATCCAGGAGGCGCTGGCCAAGCGCGGCGTTGTGGCGCGCGCGCTCTACGGCAACGCCGAGCGCATCGGCTGGCGCCGATTTCTCGCCTCGCAAGCCGATCCGCCGCGCCGGCTGTCGATCCTCGAGCGGGCCGCCTGGACCGCGCTGGACAGGCTCGTGGCAGCCAAGATCCGCGACGAGTTCGGCGGCCGGCTGCGCTTTGCGGTCGCCGGCGGCGCGCCAATGCCTGAGGCCGTCTCGCACAGCTTTCTGGCGATGGGCGTCAACGTGCTGCAGGGTTACGGCATGACCGAGACCTCGCCGGTGGTCAGCGTCAACCGGCCGTGGCGCAATGATCCGGCCACCGTCGGCGAGCTGATCGCCGGCGTCGAGGTTCGCATCGGCGACAAGAACGAGCTGTTGATCAAGGGGCCCAATGTCATGCTCGGCTATTGGGGACGCCCCGAGGAGACGCGAGCCGTGCTGGAGCCCGACGGCTGGCTGCATTCGGGCGACCAGGCGGTGATCCACGACGGGCGCCTCGTCATCAAGGGGCGCATCAAGGACATTATCGTCACCTCGACCGGCGAGAAGATTTCGCCGGCCGATCTCGAACAGGCCATCGGCGCCGATCCACTGTTCGAGCAGGTGATGGTGATCGGCGAACGGCGCCCGTTTCTTGTCGCTCTCGCGGTCCCCAGCCGCTCCGGGCTGGAGGCGCTGGCCAAGACGCTGGGGCTCGCCGGCGAGCCCGGCGACGCCCTGGCGTCGGACCCGCTTCGCGAGGCGGCGCTCGATCGCATCAGACACGCGGTCGCGCATTTTCCCGACTATGCGACGCCGCGCAAAGTATGGCTCGCCGCGGAGCCGTGGACGGTCGCCGCCGGCCTGATGACGCCGACCCTCAAGCTCAAGCGTCAGGCGATCGAGAGCGCCTTTGCCAAAGAGATCGCCGACCTCTATGCGAGGCGCTAGCGGCACGCGAAAACGCGCGGCCTCGACCGCGGTCTCACCAGCGGATCAGCGCGGCGCCCCAGGTGAAGCCGCCGCCCATCGCCTCGATCATCACGAGGTCGCCCTTCTTGATGCGCCCGTCGCGGCAGGCCACCGCCAGGGCCAAGGGAATCGAGGCGGCCGAAGTATTGCCGTGCCGATCGACGGTCTTGACGACCTTGTCGGGCGCGATGCCGAGCTTTTCGGCCGAAGCGTCGATGATGCGCCGATTGGCCTGATGCGGCACGAACCAATCGACGTCGGCGGCAGTCACGCCGGCGTCGGCGAAACACGCCTTGACGACATCGGTCACCATGCCGACCGCATGACGAAACACTTCCCTGCCCTCCATCCTGAGATGGCCGACCGTCTGGGTCGTCGAGGGGCCGCCGTCGACATAGAGCTTGCTGCGATACCGCCCATCGGAGCGTAATTGCGAGGCGATGATCCCAGGCGAAGTCAGCTTGCCGTCGCTCAGCTGCGCCTCGAGCACGATCGCGCCGGCCCCGTCGCCGAACAGAACGCAAGTGGTGCGGTCCTCCCAATCGAGGAGGCGCGAGAAAGTCTCGGCGCCGATCACCAGCGCCCGCTTGTGCGAACCGGAGGCAAGGAACTTGTCGGCAGTCGCCGCCGCGAAGACGAACCCCGAGCAAACAGCCTGCAAATCGAACGCGACGCCATGCTGCATGCCGAGATTCGCCTGAACCTGCGTCGCAACGGCGGGGAACGTATAGTCGGGCGTCGCCGTGGCGACCAGGATGAGGTCGATGTCGGCGCCGGTGAGGCCGGCATTGGCGAGCGCCTCCTGCGCGGCGCGGGTGGCGAGCTGCGAAGTCGTTTCGCCCGGGGCGGCGATATGGCGCTGGCGTATGCCGGTGCGCTGCTGAATCCATTCGTCCGACGTGTCGACCATTTTGGCCAGATCCGCATTGGTCAGCACGCGGTCGGGCAGGCAGGCGCCGACGCCGCGCACGACGGAACGAAAACTTTGCGTGTTCATGAAATCCAGATGTCCCGTGCTGAGTCTTCTTCAGGAATCGACTTGAACCGGCGGCGCCAGAGGCGCGCGCGCATCGTTCGCCTGCGCGATCATTTCGCGTATTTTGCCGAGAAGTTCTTGCCGCACCATGTCATAGCCAACCTCGATGGCGCCGGCGAAACTCTCGGCGTCCGCGCCGCCATGGCTCTTGATGACGACGCCGTCGAGGCCGAGGAACACCCCGCCATTGACCCTGCCCGGGTCCATCTTCTCGCGCAGCGCGTTGAAGGCGCCGCGGGCGAAGAAATAGCCGAGGCGCGAGCTCCAGCTGTGGTTCATCGCATCGCGGATATATTGGGCGATCTGCTTGGCGGTGCCTTCGGCGGTCTTCAAGGCGATGTTGCCGGTGAAGCCCTCGGTCACAATGACGTCGACCGTGCCTTTGCCGAGGTCATCCCCCTCGACGAAGCCGTGATAGTCGAGATGGGGAAGGCCGGTCTCGCGCAGCACCCGGCCGGCCGCCTTGACCTCTTCGAGTCCCTTGATTTCCTCGACGCCGACATTGAGCAGGCCGACCGTCGGGCGGTCGATGTCGAAAACGATGCGCGCCATCGCCGAACCCATGATCGCCAGATCGATGAGGTGCTGCGCGTCGGCGCCGATCGACGCGCCGACGTCCAGCACGATCGATTCGCCGCGCAACGTCGGCCACATCGCGGCGATGGCGGGGCGATCGATCTGCGGCATGGTGCGCAGGCAGACTTTGGCCATCGCCATCAGCGCGCCGGTATTGCCGGCCGAGACGACGAAATCGGCCTCGCCCTTTTTGACCGCGTCGATCGCCAGCCACATCGAGGAAGAGCGGCGGCCGGCGCGCAAAGCCTGGCTCGGCTTGTCGGTCATCTTGATCGAAACGTCGCAATGGACGATCCGCGCCTTCTTGGTCAGCGCCGGATGCGCGTCAAGGATCGGCCGAATGAGCCTCTCGTCGCCGAACAGAGCAAAGCTCACGTCCGGGCGACGCACGAGCGCGATCGCCGCCGCCGGCACGATCACCGAAGGTCCGCAATCGCCCCCCATCGCATCCAGCGCGATGCGAACCTCACTCTTCATCCCAGCGAACTCTCCATGCGCATCGACGCGCGGCGCTCCCCACCCCGAATGGCGGCGGACAATAACCGCTTCGGCGCCCAACGCAAATCGCGCCAAAACGCGCCATCCGGCGAGGCGAAAACCATTCGCCAAACCGGCGCCGGCGGCGCGCCGCATGCGGCATGATTCCGCCGATCGATTTGAAATCGCCGCTAAATTTTCCCCGGCGAATTGCCCGGCCTCGTCACAGACGCATCGGACCCCTCGTCTTCCAATGGCGGCGCGAAATCGACGCCGGGCTTGCGCGGATAGGGATCGAGCCCGAGAATCATGAATTCGGCGGCGAGCGCGCCAAGATCGATCTTGCCATCGACGATCGGATCTGGCTGATCCTCATCGCCGACGGCAAAGGACTCCGCTTCAGCCGCGGTAATCGGGGGGCCGCGCCGACTGACGCTCTGCCCGACGGGCGCGGCGAAACGCACGTCGACGGGCTCGTCCAGCGCAACGTCGAACGGCTCCAGCGAAACCACGCAGGTCTGCGTCGCCTCGGCGTGAACCTCGCCGCGCACCCGCACGACGCCCCGCCCGATGCGGCTCAGCGCGAATTTGGCGGTGAGGCGCGCGATGCCCGCCAGCCCGTTGAGCTTGGCCAGCGCGGCGCGCTCCGCCGGGCTCGCCTCGATCGCCTGTTCGACGCCTTCCCTAGGGATGGATTCGATCCGCACGGGCCGGGAGAATGGCGCGTTCTCACCCATTGCGGGCCTCGATCGTCGCCAGCGCGTCGCCAGGCTCGGGAAATTCGACCTCGCCTGCCGCAAAAGTCTCGAGCGGCGTTTGGTCGAGGGCGTCGGCGCTCGCCCGCACATGGCGCGCGAGAATGGGGGCCATCGGCGCGAGGGCGACGTCCCCTTGGCCATAGACGTTGCGGGCCACCGCAGCCGCCAGGCGATCCGTCTCGGGCGCGTCCAGGCCCTCGTCATAGGCCTTGTTGCGGCCGTAGAAAGCTTCGGCCATGCGCTTGAGTCGCTTGGGCACGGCGACGTCGCCGATGCCGATCTCGCGCAACGCGACGTCGAAGTGGCGAAAGACGCTGTCGGCCAGTTCCTGGGCCAGTTCCTCCCCCACTCCAGAAAGCCCCGTCAAGCGGCGCATCACGAGACCGGCGTGCAGCGCCACCATCTCGAACCGGCCATCGTAAGTGTCGGGCACGCCAAGCTCGGCATAGAGGGCCGGGCGCCGGGCCGCAGCCACGATCTTGCCGTGAAGCTGGTCGATGAGGGTGCGATTGGCGCGCCGGGCGCGCCATTGCGCGAGGATCATGTCGCCGCCTTGCTTTTCATGAGCGCCTTGGGTTAGGCATCATGGGCCAGTCTGGCAAGCAAAAAAGCGCCGACGAAGCGGAGAGTTCATATGCGGCAGCGATCACAGGCCTCGCACAGCGCGCGCGGCGCGTTCGGCCTGGTCTGCGCCCTCGGGCTCGGCCTCGGCCTCAGCGGCTGCATCGGCTATGACGGCGATTTCGACCGCGGCTATGTCTCCGACCAGCGCACGATGGATCAGATCAAGATCGGCGCGACGACCAAACCGCAGGCGCTTGCGCTGATGGGCACGCCTTCCACCACCTCGACGGTCGGCGGCGATGCTTGGTATTATATTGCGCAGAAGATGCAGCGGTCGCTGGCTTTCATGCCGGCCACGATGACCGACCAGAATGTCATCGCGCTCTATTTCGACAAGGGCGGCAAGGTCGAGCGCATCGCCAATTACGGCCTGAAGGACGGGCAAGTCTTTGATTTCGTTTCGCGCACGACGCCCACCGGCGGTTCGGAGCCGAACTTCCTCACCAATATGTTCAAGAACCTGTTCCGGTTCACTTGAGCCGCGCCGCGCGGCAAGGTCAGCGATGTTGACCTTCGGCGCGACGCCTGCTCCCGCCGCGCGCGATCACGCGGTGGCGATATAATCGCGCAGGGCGCGGTGCTCGCTCTCGATCTCGTTGACGTGATGTTTGACGACATCGCCGATCGAAACGAGCCCGATGAGCCGCCCGTCGGCGACGACGGGCACGTGGCGGAAGCGCCCGGTGGTCATCGTCTGCATCACGCTGTCGATCGGCGTGTCCTCGCTGACGGTGAACACTTTGGCGGTCATGTGCCGGGACACCGCCTCGTTGAGGGCGCTGGGGCCGCCGGCGCCCAGCGCCCGCATGACGTCCCGCTCGGAGATAATGCCAAGAACGTTCTTGGCCGCATCGGCCACCACGACGGCGCCGATTCCCTTGCTCGCCAGCAATTCGACGACTTCCATCAAGGTGCGATGGGGCTGGGTGGTGACGACATCGCGGCCCTTGGCCGCAAGAATTTGAGCCACGCTCATCTTTGGCCTCCCTTTGACGGTTGCGGTCGCTATTTGCCGCAGCCTTACGGCAAAGGATGCGCCCCTCTTGTGGCGCGAGCAAGGACAAAACCGCAGGGCCGAGAGCCCGGGCGCCCGGGGCCGCCCTCCCCGGCGATATCCCCTTGGAGCCAGGAGCCCGGCAAAAGCAAGGCGATACGACGCCAAGTGACGCAAAATGCGCGCATGACGAGCGACCCGCCGCCGGCGCGAAGGCGGTTGCGATGGGCGAGGCCGCGCACTATGGTCGCGCCGCTTCGCAAGGCCGGCCGCAAGGGCTAGCGAAGCCTTTGGGGCGTCGCCAAGCGGTAAGGCAGCGGATTTTGATTCCGCCATACGGAGGTTCGAATCCTCCCGCCCCAGCCAAGCCTAAGAGTTTGATTTTTCTAGTGAAACCGTTTTGTTCCCGCCGCGGTCTTTGCGTGCATTTGGAAATGGATTCCGCCCGCCATTTGGAAACTCTGTGCCGGTTTCGTTTTCATGCCGGGACGGAAACCGGCCGACGAGTTCAACGCCGAGTGCGGCTCGGATGAATTGCAGCCGCCAGATATAACCGACCCGCTCATTGCGGCGCCGCTAGTTTTTGCGTGGTTTCGGGCTGATGCGTTTCATCAGCATTCTGTGCTTCAAACTGCTTCTGCGCCAAAAGATGCGCGTGACGTTTACGGGTCGCCGCTAGCGCCCGCTTCATCGTTTCCTTGGCATAGCCGCGATAGGCTTGCGATGTCTTATGCCCGGAGAGCGCCCGGCCCTGGCCGTCGGTCAGTTCGGCTTCCTCCAGCTCGGTCATGCCGCCGTGCCGGCACGCGTCGAGCGTGAACAGCGGAGATACGCCTTCAATCTTCTTCCGCAGCTGCTGCACCGCCTTTTCCATGCCGGGATAAGACCAAAGTTTGGCGTCGCCCTTGCGTTCACCCTTTTCAATCCGACGCATGATCATCGGAATGCCGAGCTTGGTCAGATGGCTCAAGACGTCCTCGGCTTCGGCATAGAACTTGACCGACTCACCAGCGACGGCCTCCCGAGGGGATGCCAAACCAGCGCCTTGTTCTTGTGATGCTCGATGCGCACCGCATGCGGCCAGTTCTTGCTGCGATAGTCCGGCCAAGTCAAAAGTCCGGCCACCACGTTCTCAGGCCGCTGCAGCCACTCAAAGCAGATCACCGCGACCGCTGCCGGCTCAGGCCTCCCAAGCTCGATGCAGCCCCATGCGAATTTGTAGACCTCGTCGCGGGCGACCGCGTGCTTCTTGCTCTTGGTGCGGCTCTTGAGTGTGAAATCATCCCATGGGTTCGGGTGCTTTTTGTCGAACAGCTCCGGGTGCAGCCGACGCATGATGCGCCAGACTTTGCGGCAGAGCCCGACCACCTTCTCGCCTTGTCGCAGCCTGAGCCCATCAGGCCCGTTGATTATCTTCTCGTAAATCTTGTCAGCGGCCCGGGGCGAAACCTCAATGATCTGCCGCTCGCCGATCCTCCGCCCGCTCTTGCCGACAGTATCACAGATCAACTGCATGATCCGTTCGTAGTCGGGACGTGAGCGCGGTGAGACTTTCTCAGTATAGGCTTTCTCGGTCTTGTACTGCCGGAAGAGCCAATCGATGCTGCCGTAGCGCGCAATTTTTGACTGCGCGATCGGCTCGCACCTCCGATGGTCGTTCCATTCATCGAACAAAGCATTAAGCGTGGCGATGGGCATGGTGCAGATCACCAACAACGGCATTGTCACGTTCGCGAGTTTTACTTGTCAACCGCGAGGCGCGCTCGAAGACCGCATGGAGGAAAATCAACGATTTAGGGAACTCGCTATCGTGGCAAATCCCCTAGAAAATCGCCTATTCTTGGCCAGTGTGACAATGCCGACAGACCATAGCCGTCGGCTGCGCACAGTTCATCGTGATTTCATAACCATAGCGGATCAGCATTCGAAGACCTCGGAAGGGCAACATTGCGCTTCCAGACTGGAAACGGACGCAATCTGTGGACGCGGATGCGCACGACTGCCCGCTCCGCTGCATTAGGCAGCCCGAATGGCTTCATTGCGATGTGGACTATCGACTTTTCGGCAAGGGTTGGTTCCGAGCCATGGCTCGCCGATCGCGTTCCAAAAAGAATTTACCGACGCGCTCTGCGATTGGTCAACCTGCTCGGCCGAATTGTCGGCGCGGGACGCGTTGGGGAATAGCATAAACCGCGGCTGGCGTATCGGACGCCACGTTCACATGCACCTCCATAGCAAGATGGTCCGATGGGAGTCCGATAAAGGTACCGTGGAGTGGCGTCGCATGACGAGGATCGCGCACGACGGCGACCGCGACAAGACCGATCGTGCCGGCGCTTCCACGTGTGGGATCGAAATCGATCCAACCGGTGCTTGGCAAATAGATTTGCGCCCAGGCATGGGTCGATCCACAAGGTGGGCCGCTCGCCGGCTCCTCCGGATCGCCGAGTGGAACAGCGAGATATCCAGACACAAACCGTGCGGCGAAACCAAGCGCACGTGCCGACTCGATCATCAGCATGGCGAAATCGCGGCAGCTGCCATGGCCGAGCCTGAGCGTCTCCTCAGGCAGTTGGATTCCCTTCGCCTCCCTTCGCCGGTAGAGGAGACCCTGATTGATGCCCTGCGAAAGCCGAGTGAGAAGTTCGAAAACTCCGACCGACCCATTCGGGGGTAGGAATTGACGAGCCCAGCGACCTACCTCGTTTCCCGGATCGGGGTGATGGCGTTCGATGTAGTGAGCGAGGTCCGGCATTTCATCGGCGCTATAGTCGACCGGAAAGGTCCTTGGGGCGTCCTCGAGATCGAGGTCTGAAGCGGCCAACGGCGAATGCTCAAGGCGTACCGTGCTCTTAAAGCATAGTTCCCTTGCCCGGCCTGTGAACCGCGCGATCCCAACATGATTACCGAATGCATCCCGAATGAAGCGCAGACTGCCCGGCTTCTGGCTGATATGGAGGTCCGCCTCGACGACTTTTTGGTCGTGAGAGTCGCGCGGGCGGAACATTATACGGTGCTCGCCAAAGGCGACCGGCCGCCGATAGCGATAGGTCGTGACGTGGCGAATGATCAGTGACGGCATTATGTCCCCAGTGGAACAACATGCATGATTCGCGCCATTCGATACAGGTCGTCGCTTTCGCGACTCATCATGAGCGCAGGCCAGTCCCGCTCTCCCCCCGATGAGGCGCTGGCCTGGATGGGGAAGATCTTTGAACGATGCGTGAATCCCGATGACGATCCCTAATTCCGGGGCGTATCCCGGACACCCCAATTGGGCGCTGCCAACCCGGAGGCGCGGGGAATAGAAATACGAGCAAGCCGCGATAGTGAACCTCCCGCGCAGTGTCCGGTCTGGGCCAGGCATCCCATATTTGTAGGTGATGGGGACGCCGGCCTCAATCGTGGCGCGCATGTCGGTCGCGCAGACCTGAAGCGAGAGCCTTGGGCACCTCCCCGAACGACGCCTATTTCATCCGCCGCCCCCGAAAGTAGCCCTTGTTGGTGGTGTTCTGCTTGATGTTGGCCGTCTCTCCTTGCTCGGAGGTGTTTGGGGGTTCACCGTTTTTTTCGAGGGTCGTGTCCTTATTAGCGTCCTCAGCGCCTGTCGGCCCCTTGGGGGACCGATTGGCGGGCGGAACCGGTGGCATATGGCCGCTCATGGTTTCGTTCCTGTCTGTCTGTGCGAAGCCGCGTCTCCGTGAACTGCGTTCGATAGCGTTAGGTTGCTTCGTTGGACCGCTTTATCAGTAACCCGCCCGGGGAGACATAGCCCTCTGACAGGCCCCTCCTCAGAGTCGTGCTTTCGGGGTTCTGGTACACGACGAACGTTGGCTCAAGTCTGCGATAGACGCCAAACGCGCGGCGATGTCCCGACGAATTTGCTGAATACGGTGGTGAAGTGCGACTGGCTTTGAAAACCGACAGATAGAGCAATTTCCACGAGGGGCGTCTTGGATGCCGCCAGCATCTCCTGCGCACGTTCAATCCGTCGTCGAAGCATATATTCGTGCGGTTGAAGCCCGGTGGCCACCCTGAACTGCGCTGCGAAATGCATGGAAGTAAGGCCCGCGGCGGAAGCGACGTCGGCGAGGCGCACCGGCTTTGTGAGGTTGATTTCGACGTAGTCGATCGCTCGCTTTAGCCGCCATGGCACAAGCTCGGTCACTTTCCGCCGCCCAGCGGCGCCCGCCTCGCTTAAACGCCCTAAAAGCCGAGTGACGATGGCGATGCCGATGCTATCGCCATATAAGGGACCGAGCCGACTGCAATTCAGATCGGCTTCGATCAACGCGCGGCCGAGCCGCCCGATCACCGGGTCTACGCCCGGCTTGGTTGAAGAAAGGAGACGCGGTGCGACGCCGGGCATCTGGCTCGCACACTCGGCAATCAAATTGTTAGATACGTAAAGGTGAAGGACATCGTAGGAGCCCCGAAAAATGCATCGAACGGCGGCCCCGGGCTCGGTGATATGGAAAAATCCGGGAGTAACTAAACCATCCCGCACCGTTCGGCCCGCTGCAAAGAGCCCGATATTCATGTTTCGCATAACGATCTTCACAATGTGACAATCGTCGGGTGTCTCGGCATATGTCTCCTGAGGCTTGTCGCTGGCGGCGCTCCACCGCGCCGCCTTAAGCCACGGCGACGAAGTGGTCACACAGCCCGCCGGCAGAATCCGCCATTGCTTCTCGTTAATAATAGTGCTTGCAGAAAGGAGAGGGGCGCGCGTCGCCGGGTATTGAACTGTAGTATTGTATGAAGATCTTATGTCCACCTGAAGCATTCGAGCACCTCTGGATGAATTATAGGTGAAGTATTATTTAATTGAAATTGTTGTTGTTTTCTATTTGACCGGCTTCTGTGTTATTATTTTGATTTAGTTTTGAAGTTTAGCTTCAGATCGCGATAGCATGCTTGCCGCGGCGCAGTCCTTGGCGAATCTGTAAAATGTCCTGAAACGATCTGAAATCAGGCCAATGCACGCTGTAGGATCCGGGCCTGGTTTGCGTCGACGCCAAGAGCTCCAAGCAAAACGGCGCTCTATCTTGCAATCGACGGGATCTGGAATCGCGCGGTCAGGGACCGAAGGGGTGGGCTCTCTTTCTGGGTCGGCGACTAGTTCAACTTGGGAATCCCCAAAATTGAAGTCGCTGCCAAGATGAAGGAAGCGCCGGCGGAGGAGATCATTGGCAAACCGCGCGGTCGGGCGTCTTGCTGAGCCAGCGGTAGGCTGTCGTGGAGGCGGTGCAGGCGCTCGGGGTGACCGAGGCGGACCTACCGCCGTTGCCGAACGGAATACGGCGTGATGAAGATCAACCAGGCGCAGGGGCTGAAGGACTTGGAGCCGCGGACCTCACGCCGTCGAACGACTACAAACAATCCGGCAATGATTCCGGTCAGGTCGCTCGTCGATCGGACAACCAACTTTGATCATCCAGCTCACTTGCGGGCCTCCAGATTATGAATAATGCTGAATCAATCTGAAGAAAGCAGAATTGCTGCGAGGGCGTGCCCATGCAAGGCCGAGCTGTGTACGCCTCCGGAGCGTGGGAGATTGATCTCCATCGAAGGGAACTCCGGGCCAATCGAGTTGCTGTTCCTATTGGCGGCCGGGCGTTCGAAATCCTCGAGACATTGGTGGCGTCGGCCGGTCAGCTCGTTACCAAGGACGACCTCATGATGCAGGTCTGGCCGGGCGCGGTCGTCGGAGAGAATACGCTCCAGGTCCATATATCCGCGATCCGCAAAGCGCTCGGTCCAGAGCGCGGGTGGCTGAAGACCGCCTCCGGTCGTGGCTACCGCCTGCTCGGCCACTGGACGGCGAGGCATCAAGACGCTAGCGCGGACCGTGTCGATGTGACCCCGGAACTCCGGGCTGCCCAAGCCGGCCGCACCGCCCTGCCCGCCGCAGTGTCGGATCTAATCGGCAGAGAGGCCGTCGTCCAACATTTGCAGGATCTTATGTCCGCCTATCGGGTGGTCACGCTGACCGGTCCGGGCGGGATCGGCAAGACGCGGTTGGCGCTCGAGATCGCCCGCATCCTGCTGCCGACTTTCGAGGACGACATATCGCTGGTCGAACTCGCTTCCTTGTCAGACGCTGGCCTGGTTCCCGCTGCAACGGCGCGCGCGCTTGGTCTCGATCTTGGAGTAAACGAAATCTCGCCTGAGTCTCTGGCGCGCGCAATCGGCGGCAGGAAGTTTCTTCTGGTAATCGACAATTGCGAACACGTCATCGATGCCGCGGCCGGCGTTGTGGAGACCATAATACGCCAGTGCCCAGCTGCCTCCGTTCTCGCAACGAGCCGGGAGATAATGCGCATCGAGGGCGAATTCATCTATCGCGTTCCGCCGCTCGATTTTCCCGCGGGCGACCAGTCGGCGCTCAGTCCAGGTGACTTCCTAAACAGCGCCGCCGTCCAGCTTTTCATCGCTAGGGCCAAGGCATGGCGGCCTACGCTTCAGCGTCACGACGCGCTCCCGACCATCGCCGCGATCTGCCGCAAACTCGATGGCATCCCACTGGCCATCGAGTTTGCGGCCGCCCGTACCGAGACGTTCGGCCTCGAACAGCTCCTGTCCCATCTGGACGATCGCTTCGCGTTGCTGACAAGCGGCCGCCGGACGGCGCTGCCGAAACATCGGACGCTGCTGGCGACGCTCGATTGGAGCTTCGAATTGTTGCCGGAGATCGAGCGCGTCATCCTCCGGCGCCTCGCGGTATTTGCGGGGGGCTTCACGTTGGAAGCCGCATGCGCTGTCGTGGCGACAGCGGAGATGCGAAGCCAGGAGGTCGTCGATGGCGTTTCGAACCTCGTGGCAAAATCTCTTGTTGCGGCGGAGGCTGGCGAGACGGCGACACGCTGCTTTCTGTTGGAAACGGTTCGCGCCTACGCCCTCGCTAAGCTTGGTGAAAGCGACGAGACGGACATGATGATGCGGCGCCATGTCCGATTCTTCTGCGGGATGTTGGGACAGATGCTGGCCGAATCGGACCACCGGCCCCTGGTATCATGGCTCGCTACCTATCGTCGTGAGCTGGACAACATCCGAGCCGCACTCGATTGGGCTTTCTCCCCGATGGGTGATTCGGTTCTCGCGGTCATGCTTGCCACGGCTGCGATTCAGTTGATGTTCGAACTGTCCCTGGTCGGCGAATTGCACCAACGCGCCAAAGACGCCCTGCGACTTGTCCATTCGGGTGTTCGGCCCGATCCACGCTGCGAGATGTACCTTCTGGCTGCTTTGCAGTCGACACGGGTGTATACCGAAGGCCCGTCAGCCGCTGCGTTCGAGGCGTGGGAGACGGTTGTGCGCCTCTCAGCGGCGCAAGGCGATGTCGCTTGCCAGGCACGAGCGCTGTGGGGCCTTTGGAATGACCACACCTATGGCGGGGCGCCAACCCTAGCGCTGCAATTCGCCAAGCGTTTTATCGAGCTTGCCGTTGCTCACGACGATACGGCAAAAGTGATTTTGGGTGAGCGGATCATCGGCATCTCGCTGCATTATCACGGAGACCAGCCGGCGGCCCGGGACCGCCTCGAGGGGTTCCTAGTACGGTACGTGCCCGACAGAGCCGGCTGGGTCAGGATGGGCGCGCGACTGAATCATGCGACGGCTGCTCGCGCGACGCTCGTCCGGGTGGTGTGGTTGCAGGGTGAACCGGAAAAGGCAATGAGTCTGAGCGAGGGCGCCCTGCGCGACGCGTTCGCAGAGGACCGGTTGCAGGCGACGCTGTATGTCCTGGTGGAGGGCGCGATTCCGTTATCTTTTGTGCTGACCGACTATGAATCGACCGAGAGGTTCTTGGCGATCCTGATGAAGGAGACGGAACGTAGCGGCTACCGGATCTGGCAACTTTACGGGCGCTGCTTTCAAGAAGTGCTGCGCATTCGGCAAGGTAAGTACGAGACGGGCTTACCTCGCCTCCTAGACGCGATCGGGGAGCTTCGTGAATCGGGATTCTGCGCACATCTGTCGATGTTTCTCGGCATACTCGCAAGCGGTCAGGGAGAAGAGGGCCGAGTGGCCGACGGCTTGACGATCATTGAAGAGGCGCTCAATTGGAGCGAGACCCGCGGCGAATACTGGTATCGTTCGGAACTTTTGCGGATCAAGGCCGAAATCGTTATGCGCGCGGCGTCGGCAAACGCGTTCGACGAAGCCGAGACGCTCTTGCGAGAAGCGCTTGCCGTCGCGCACCGTCAGGGTGCGCTGTCCTGGGAATTACGCGCAGCAACGAGCCTTGCCCGCGCGCTGCAGCAACGACGTGCTTCAGGGCAAGCGCGGGCGGTGCTGTCCCCAGTGTACGAGCGCTTCAGCGAAGGCTTCGGCACGGCCGATCTGGTAACCGCACGAACTTTGCTGGACAGTTTGTGATGCCAATGCTGGGTTGACCCATTTCTTCTTGAGCGTGTGTGTGTGAATAGGCTCCCAACTTTGACCCCGCCGGCCTCAATTGATTCAAGGGTCTCTGGCACCGATCGGCGCTCGGACCCCATGCCGAATAATATCAAGACTCATTGATCATGACCTGTAGGCCCAATCGCGCAGACCGATGGACATGATTTTCCAGGGTTGATCGACAAGTTTATTCCAGGCGTCGCACCAATGGTCGGCGATGTCGTCGAAGGACTTGAAGACCTGGTTCGAGAGCCAATTGTCGCGCATAAATTGCCAGAAATTTTCCTGCGGGTTCAATTCCGGGCATTTGGCCGGCAGCAGGATGAGCGTGAGGCATTGACACGTTGCCGAACAAGGAACGCGATAGGGCTCTGCGGCACTTGAGTTCTCAGGCAGCCGCGACGGCCGCACGCCACGTGTTCATGGCCGCGGCGCGGAAGCTTCGGTGCGCTCTAGCCGATGTGAGGTGGCGCTGGACGTTGAAGGTATTGTAGACGGCAGCGTGGGCTGAGAGGAATTTCTGCGCTGAGCGTGGGCTTTTGAAGCGCTGCATCTTGCGCTCCCTTCGCCGGGTTGGCTGATGCGAATTCTCAGCTCGATTATTCTTCCATCGACCACGCTCATGGCGACTCTCGATCCCAAGATCGAGGGCGGCGGCGCCATAGGACCGCAAGTCGTCGGTGATCATCCAATCTGGGACGAAGCCATATTTCTTCAGGAGCTTACGCATCAGTTTCAGCGCGGCGTGCTTGTTTCGTTTGACTGGACCAGCACGTCGAGGATCTCGCCTTCGGCGTCGACGGCTCGCCATAGATAGACCATCCGGCCGGCGATTTTCCGATAGACTTCATCCAGATGCCAGGTGGTGTCGGGCTTGGGGCGGCGTCTGCGCAAATCCGCCGCGATGATCAGCCCGAAATGGTTCACCCAACGTCGGATTGTCTCATACGAGACCGTAATGCCGCGTTCCGCGAGCAAATCCTCTACGTCGCGAAAGCTCAGAGTGAACCGAAGATAGAGCCAGATCGCCTGCTGAATGATCTCGGGCGGGAATCGGTATCCGTCGTAGCTGATTTTCGTCATCGCCTTGGCTAGCGAACCAACTGCACCGCAAGCCCGATCAGACTGACAAAGCCGTTCCACGTGCCTCAATAGCACTTTGCGGACATTCGCACCGATGGCTTTGTACGAGAATCGATCTGCACGGTCGCTGTCATACCAGCTACCAAGCGCACGCCATCTGGTACCTTGTCGATTTGGATGCGTACCGGAATGCGTTGCGCGAGACGCACCCAAGTAAAGATTGGATTTACTGAGGCGAGTCCCGATTGATCTGGTTGCGCGTTCGGTATATTGATGCCTCGCGCAATGCTGCCGACGTGGCCGCAGACAATCTGGCTCTGGCCCATTAACTTGATCTCGGTCGGGTCACCTTCGTGGATCGAACCTAAATAGGTTTCCTCGAAATACCCGTCGATCCAGAACGAACCGGCATCGATGACGGAAATCTTGCTTTGCCCGACATTCGCGTAGTCGCCGAGCCGTGCCAATAGGTTTGTCACATATCCATTGACGGGTGAACGGATCTGCGTACGCTCAAGATTCACGCGCGCCTGGTCCAAATTTGCCTCCGTTTGCTGATATTTGGCCTTTGCCTCGACCGCATTGGCCACGTAGGTCTGCTGAACCTCGGCTGTCACCGCCAGGCTGCTTAAATCCTGCCGACGCTTTGCCTCTGTCTCCAAGTTCTCTGCGTTCACCTGCGCCTGCTGCACCGTCGCCTCGGCAAGCTTGACCGCGATCTTGTAATCGGTCGGGTCAATCGTCATCAAGAGATCGCCCTTGTGCACGAACTGATTGTCGGTAACCGGCAATTCAACAATGCGTCCGGCGATCTCCGGCGCCATCGTGACGACATAGACGCGCACTGCGCCATCCCGCGTCCAGGGCGCGCCCATATAGGCATTCCACGTCGCCCAGCCCAAGGGCGCGGCGACGCCAATTGCCGCCGCCGTCATCAGAAACGGAATGATGGGAATACGCGGTCGCGCCGCGGAGCATGCGGTCTCATAGCTACCTCGGATGACGCCCTGATCACTTTTCACAGTGCACTTCTCCAGTGTGGCTTCGACGTCGGGCATGATCAACTCAGCGCGCTTCGATCAGCACAATCGACGAGAGCACGACTATGTATACCGAGAACAGAAACAGAGCTGGATGCCAGACGAACCGCAATAGGTCATAGTGGCCAGCCAACATCCTCAGGGCAATCACGATGAGCCACGCAGCAACCATCATCACGGAGATTGGCGCGACATAGACGCCGAACAGATCGCTCTCTGTAAATCTCATCGGGTCGTCTGCGAATCAAAGTAAGGAGCATGCCGGAGCAACGCCTCAGACATAGCTAAAATGCTGCTGCGCGCCCGAAGTCTGACCCGCGCCCCTGGCCAACCGCTGGGCAACGCGGCCAGCATCCGATCGACATCGGAAAGGCGTTTGGAGGCGACTGCGCTTTCGCCTCGCGATAGGGCGTCAAACGCCAAGTCGAGGTTGAAGTCGAAACCAAAGTCGAAACGGCGAGTGAGGCGGCGAAGGCGGATCATCTCGGAACCTACCAAAAGCGCAGCCACAAGTTGCGCTCGCTCGAGCAACTCCGCTGCATCCGGCAACACGGTGAAGCGCTGATAGACCCGCTGCTCCCAATCGTTCGACGACCAGATCGATCCCTTCGCGAGGCGGCGTAGATCCCGACGCGTGTGGGCCAAGAGCCGGCGCGTTCGCAGCGTGGGCGACAGCGGCGGCCACAGACAAAATGCCAGGGCGCCTGCGCCGACCCCTGCCGAGACCGCCAATACGCTATTGTAGAATTGTGCGAGGTCGTAGTTGGTCGAATTCGCCGGCGTGAGCAATGGTATGAAGAGCGCAACGATAGCGGTGAACATCGCTGTCTGCCGCGGCTGGGTCATGAGCGCGCCAGCCGGCGCGAGGACGGCGCCTATCGCCAGGCTGAAGCCGAAGAAGGTCTCGACACCGGGCAGCACCGCAAATTTGACCATGGCAGCGAACACGGCGCTTAGGCAGGCGCCGATCATAAAGCTCACGGCGGCGGAATAGGCTTGATCGCCTCTCAGCGTGAACACAATCACTGAAATGGCGGCGAAAGCGATCGCTTGGGCGCCGTTCGGCCACGCAGTCAATATCCAGAATAGTTCAACGGCGCAGATCGTCAGTAGAGCGCGCACCGCATTGACGATAGCCGGTGCCCAATCAGGCACGTGGAGCGAGCCGCTGCGACGCCGTCGACGAAAATCGGGTCGAACGCGATCGCCGACCAATAACGCCAATGCGTCGAGCGCACGCGATATGCCCGCCAAAGCCCGAACCGCTTGATCCGCGAGCAGCCGCAGCGACGGCTCGCAGGTTGGAAAAGCAACCAGCGCCTTCGCTGCGGCGATGAACGACCGACGCGTCTGCCAGGGGTTTACCGTCCAACTTGCCGTCCCGACTTGCGCCGACGGTGACCACAGTTCACGCGGAAGAATATCGCGAATGAGTGCGGCCTCGCGCCGACCCTCGTCATCCGACGACTGTTCGAGGTGATTGATCGAGATCTGCCACGCGGATAAAGCGGTGAACAGGCCACCCAACGCCGCATGCAATATCGGCGAACGAATGCGCAGTTCAGACACCTCCCCGAGGGCTTCGTCGATGGCCGGGTCGAGCGCAACGACACGGCGGGTGAGATCACGCCGAACAGAGAGCGCCTCAGCATCTGGCGGTCTGGGCGACAGCAAGGTGTCGGCAAATCGAGTGGCGATTTCAGCGGATAGCTTTCCGAGGTGCGCCAACAACCGAAGTCGCGCGCCGCCCATATCGGTCCCCGCGAGCACAACCCCCGCGCAGATTATGCCAATGCAGATCTCACTGGCGCGAGTCACCGCGAGCATGAAAGCTTCGCCGTTCGGCCCCCCCACGGCGCCAAGCTCGTCGCTCGCAATGATTGCCGCCGTGAAGCCGGCCAGTGCCGCTGAATAGGCGGCGAAGTTTCTCAGCAGCGTGGCCAAAAGAACGCAAACGGTACCCCAGAGAGCCACACCAAGAAGAAAAGCTGCGCGCTGTTGCGGGAAGCACGCGGTCAACGTCACGATGGCGACGGCGCCGATTACCGTTCCGATCATGCGGAACCAACCTTTGCGTATTGAGGCTCCGAGGCTAGCCTGACAAACGACCGCTGCGGATGCGCCGGCCCAGTAAGCATTGTCGAGTTCGAGCGAAAACGCAGCGTAGAGTGCAAGGCAGACCGATGCCCAAAGGCGTAGACCGAAGACGACCCCCGGAGCGACGGCCCAGACGCCATGCGCCAGATGCATCGCCGCAGTCCGATGGGGTTGCGCGGAGACGGGCGCTCGAAGTGCGGCGAAGTTCAAGCAGGTCCCCTCCCCTCGTACTCGAATCGATCTCTAACGCAACCGTACGATCGCGCAGTGGCGTTACGCTCCATCAAGCCCCACGGTTTGGGAACATGATGCTCTGAACATGATCTGAACCGGCCTGCGCGGAGATCAGGCAGCGGGATCCCCGGCGCTCTGGACGCAAATCTATAGGTGCCTGCGCATCCGTTCTTTTGAGATGACCCGATTGTTTCTTGATTTACACGATTCCAAATATCGACTCGCACTGCGAGGTGCTGGGAGTCGCGCGCAAACTGCCTTCAATTCAACGTTTCGCTTTGAACCCTTACGGCGGCAACAACTAGATCGTCCAGTTCGTTGCTTCTACCCGGCTCGCGATTGCTCAAGGGTGACGGATGTTGCCGATGACATAAGTGCACAGCAATCCACCAAGCCCGAGGAAGCCGATGACATCCACGCTTTCAGTCGTGAGACTTAATACGCTGATCAGCGGCCGCCCACCAAGATGTGAGCCACGTGAAAGTGTCGCTGAAAACATCATTGATCGGGCCCTCCAATAATCCGAGAGTAAGCGTACGAAGCGAACCACTTGAACGAAACGCCGACTCCAATTCCAACTACGGTATCGATCAAACGCAGGAGCGGTTGCTGCCAAGCGTCCTCGGGAGTTATTCCCGCGACGACCAAAACGACCGCGGTTGTAATTCCGGTCGTGATGATGTCCTCGCTCCGGCCCAGCAAAGTCATTATGATCGTCCCAATCCCGATCACAATCACCATACCAAGGGGCCTGAAAGGAAACATCGTAAGATAGCCGAGGCACAACGCGAAGCTGACCCCAGTTGCAACGAGACGAGATACCCCAGCGCACAAGCTATCTTCTCGCGATTCTCTGAAGACGAATATAGTCGCGATGACTGCCCACATTCCACCCAACAGATCAGTGGGCCTGTCGACAACTCTGCTCAGGATATGGGTGATTATCGCATAGGCGACGCCGCAGGCGATCGTCATGCCGACCGCATGCACGAAATCCCATGGAGTCAGCTTCCTTCGTGTCCTTTCGCCTAACCCTCGTGGCGGCACGATTTTCTCTCCCTTGAACAAGACGATGCAACGACAGCAATCCTCGAACCGCGCGCCGTTCTTAGCTGTCGCCAGAGAGCGAAGTTCAACCACCTCATCGTTCTCTTGGACGATGAGGTGCTCTGCATCAAGTTGAGCTCTCTGTGGACGCGTCTTCGCTTGGCGACCAACATGTCCGCCATAGAGACGCTCCAGCCGCCGTCGCCATGACCGCGATCGGGACGGCCTCCTGCGGACCGATTTGGACTGTCCGCAGGGCGCGCGCCGGTCGGCGGCGATTAGGCCCCGGCAACCTCGATCATTGCCTCCGCGAATGCTTGTGGAGCTTCCTGGGGCAAATTGTGCCCAACGCCGCCCTTGATGACCCGATGTGCATATTTGCCCGAGAACTTCTTGGCGTAGGAACTGGCGTCCGGGTGTGGCGCCCCGTTAGCGTCACCTTCAAGGGTGATGGTAGGTACCCTAATGACGGGGAGTTCCGCAAGGCGCTTGTCCAGATCGTCGTATTGGGGTTCGCCCTTGGCCAGTCCGATTCGCCAACGATAATTGTGGATCACGATGCCGACATGATCTGGATTATCGAAGGACATTGCGGTGCGATCGAACGTGGCATCATCGAAATCCCATTTCGGCGAAGCGAGCTGCCAGATAAGTTTTGCAAAATCGCGCCGGTATTTGTCGTAGCCGGCCCGGCCGTTCTCAGTGGCAAAATAATATTGGTACCACCAAGCAAGCTCAGCCTTTGGCGGCAATGGATTCATGTTCGGGCTGCCGATCAGGTAGCCACTTACGGAGACGAGCGCTTTGCACCGCTCGGGCCATAAAGCGGCGATGATGTCGGCCGTCCGCGCGCCCCAATCGAAACCTCCAATAGTTGCCTGCTTGATTCTGAGCGCGTCCATCAATGCAATAGTATCGAGAGCAACCGCTGATTGCTGGCCATTGCGGAACGTATCGCTGGAAAGAAATCGCGTCGTGCCATAGCCGCGCAGATACGGTACGATCACCCTATAGCCGGCCGACGCCAACAGAGGGGCGACATCGACAAAACTGTAAATGTCGTAGGGCCAGCCGTGCAGGAGCACAACCGCAGGCCCATCGGCAGGACCAGATTCGGCGTATCCCACATTCAGCAAGCCGGCATCGATCTGCTTCAGTGGGCCAAACGACGTGTTCGTCCCCGGCTTTATCGCGGGCATATCCGCAAGCGTCGCGTTGCCGGACTGTGCACCTGCGGACCCCATCATGCCAAGCTGCGCCGTGGCGATGGTCATGGCCGCAGCGCTGAAAAGGCGGCGCCGATTATAATTGATCCGTTCGGGCGTTTTGGTGGTATCCATTGGCAAAACTCCTTGGTTAGAGGGTTGTTCGAAAAGTGCGCCTGGAGCGCGTCGGTCATATTCAGCTTGCCTCCATCACCTCCATGACTGCGTCCGCAAGGACTCAGAGAATCTCATCGAGATCGCGAGGTCCGATGAGACGGAGCGGCTTGGCGTTAGGCCATCTGCGCTGGGTGGCCTTAACCAGTCCGAGCGTTTTCGCCGCCAGACCGTTCGCAACGATGCTGGCCATCTGCAGAAACGTCCGCCTCTCTCATTCGCCAGGTCGGACACCAAGTTCTCCTGTTGCAGCTTGTTGGCGGCGATGTATGGGGCGCCTTCTGTGGGGCCCAGCCGGCTGCCCTATCCGAACGTGAAGACGTAGGCGCGGACGCCGGCGTCTAGGAACTCGATCTCGAACGTTCGATCTGCGACCGGCATTGTTTGTCGAACGAGCTGGTACATGCGATCTTCCCGCACGTCCCCCCATCCGTCAGCGTCCACGTCGATGCCATGGTCGGCCCCTGGAGGGGCGCCGTCGATCTTGATTCGAAAGCGAATGGGATGGTCTTGTGAAGAGGCAGCCAAGACGAGATGGAGATCGCGGGCGTGAAAGCGGTAAGCTATGCGGCCAGGCGCTTCGTTGAGAGTGGCGAACTCGCCTCCGACAGTCCAAACGCCCGCCAAGCTCCATCGGTTAAGGAGTGGCGCTGATACGGTTCGATAAAGGGTCGGAGCATCTCCCTCGGCACCGCCGGGAGATACGAAGTTTCCGGCTTGGGCGTAGCCGATATAGGTCTCATGCGACCGCAGATCTCTTTCGTCCGCCGCGGCCTGCGGGCCTTTACCGTCGATCGCTGCGATCGGGCTCGCTACGGGCGCCCCATCGGCCTCAGACAGCATTTTCTGGATCAGGCGTTCAGAGTCGTCGTAGCCGCCCTCGCCGAATACGTGATGCCGTACACGGCCGTCGGCGCCGATGAAGTAAAACGCTGGCCACGCTTCATTATAGAACGCCCGCCAGATTCCGAAGTCGTTGTCGATGGCGACGGGATATTCGACGCCGAGTGAGACCAATGCCTTGCTCACATTGGCGACATCTTTCTCGAAGCTGAACTCTGGCGTCTGCACACCGATGACCACAAGTCCGTCATCCCCGTATTTTTTTGCCCACTCTCGGACATAAGGGAGCGCTCTTAGGCTGTTGATGCAGGAATAGGTCCAGAAATTCACCAGAACTACCTTACCTCGCAGATCTTCCGCGCGAAGCGGCTGCGTGTTGAGCCATTGGCGCGCTCCCAACAGCGCGGCCAGCGGACCAGACGACGTGGAATCCGGGGCGGCGTGCGCGGCCGCTCCCACGCCGAAGATCAACGCGGCGAATGCGATAAGCGCTGGTTTCATGATTCTCGTCTCCACTCGACAACGACCTGCTCAGTAATCGCGGGCAAGTCAGATCGGCGCCAAGCCCGTTCAGACTAAGTTGATTGCGACGTCAACGTTGCCGCGTATTGCTTTGGAATAGGGGCAAGTCTGATGCGCGGTATCCGTGAGGATCTGAGCGGTTTCGCGCTCCAAACCCGGGAGGCTGACGTTGAGGCGCGCTTGTAGGAAGAAAGCGCCGTCTGACAGGCACAGGTCCACTTCTGCGTCGATGGCAAGGTCCGCCGGTAGAGCGATCTTCATCTTACGCGCCGCAAGCCCCATCGCCCCTTCGAAACAAGCGGACCAACCCGCGGCGAATAATTGCTCTGGATTGGTGCCGACCCCAGGGCCGCCGGGGGTCGAAAGCTTGATGTCCAGGTGACCGTCTGAGCTGCAGGCTGTGCCATTTTCGCGGCCGCCCGCTGTGTGAGTTTTGGCGGTGTAGATTGCTTTTTTAACTTGGGGCATCAAGCGTTCCTTTTCGAGTTGAGTCGTGGCAGTTCTTTTTCAAAAAGCTGCTCATCCAGCAAGTGACTGACGCAACGATTTGAACGCCGCCCGAATTGCGTCGGTGAGGACTCCCGGCTGTTCCGATGCCGCGAAATGACCGCCCTTTTTGACCTCTTCCGTTGCGCGCTAGCGTGTTACGTGCTCGCGAGTGAATATTGCCGAGATATAGTACGCGGTCTTTTGCCAAAGCCCGCTCTCTTGTCGATTCGCACGCCGTCCGCATCGCGCCGCAATATATCGTTCGACATCTCGTTTCATGCCGCATGTCGATGTCAGCGGTTTGCCGCAAATGCTGCCTCTCTGTTCAGCGCGTCGCGATCTTGCTGGGGAGCGCGAGCGCAACCGCACGAGACGCGCGCCTCTCGCAACCGCTCCGGATCCAAGCGTCCAAAAGATCCGGGGAGAACCGCGTAGACGTTCGTCGACATACTTTTGAGGGCACTCTGCCCGTCACAGACTTGAATTCGAGCGCCGATGGTGGACCAAGCTAGCGACGCCCGCGCGCAGCGACTCGCTCATGCGATGCTCACCGCGCGTCCCTCAGAACCGCGAGTTCTGCTGAATGAACGACGCTGGCCGGACCGAACGTCTGATTGAAATTGTCACGGAATCGCGAGCCGCGTTCTATCCGATTGCCGACGCCGGTGTCCGTCGTGCCTTCCCGCAATTGCGCATGCATATTCAAAAGACGTCAAGACTGGTGAACCCTAATCGCGATAACTACGGATTCGGCGGTTCTTCCGTGATAGTACCCCACGGTCTTCGCATCGCCCTCCTGCGAGGCGAAAGAACTCTGAGGCGCCGACCCACCGCCCGATGAATCGGCGCCTCACTTTTTGCTTCCACCCATTTTAGCTGCAGTATGAATGCGACGTTCGAAGAGCGCCGCCGGGAGTTGGCGCACAACGATGGCGGGCGTTACTCGCCTACGGACGCACACCCGAATCGCCGAGGGGCCTAACGATACCGATATCGAACGACGTTCTAAGGATTCTGCTACGCCTTAAAAATCGCCAAACCTATCAAGGCCGCCATAAGTACGAGAGGAAGCGTCGTTTCGACAAAACGAAGCAGCGCTGACCAAGTGGCCATCGTCGCGGCGCCAGATCGATGTCGCCGACGACGACGACGATCAGTCTCGAACGTCCGAATGCCACCGGTTCGCTCGCCACCGCGCGCTCCTGCACTCTCGTAGCAGACAAAGACGTCAGCCACATCTGAATCTGCATGCCAATCCGATAATTGGTTGCGTTTTCGAAAGACTTTTCCGACCCATTAGGGACGATGCAGTGACACTGAGAGACATCGCCGTTCCGCGCTGACTGGGGCCTGCGGCGGCCTCCGAGGGAGAACTATAATGGCGAAAGCTGCGCTTCAACTGACCTCTAGCGCGAATGGACTAACCCGATACCTCAAGGAGATAAATCGATTTCCTCTCCTCGAACCGTCGCAAGAATACGGGCTTGCTAAACGCTTGCGCGAGTGTGGGGACCGCGAGGCGGCCCATCAGCTCGTGACCTCGCATCTTCGCCTCGTGGCCAAGATCGCAATGCGTTACCGTTTCTATGGGTTGCCGATGTCGGAAATCATCTCAGAGGGGAATGTCGGATTGATGCAAGCGGTGAGACGGTTCGAGCCGGAGCGCGGTTTTCGCCTTACAACGTACGCGATATGGTGGATCAAGGCCTCAATCCAAAAATATGTCATGCGATCATGGTCGTTGGTAAAGATGGGTACCACCGACAGCCAGAAGAGATTATTCTTCAACCTGCGCCGCGCCAAGAGCCGCATCTCGGCGCTAGACGAGGGAGATCTGCGGCCGGAGCAAGTCAAACTGGTGGCCGCCATGTTCGGTGCGACCGAGCGGGAGGTGGTCGACATGGATCGTCGCTTGACGGGTGATGCATCACTCAATGCTCCGTCGGGAGACCATGGCGGAGGCGAATGGCAAGATCGGCTCGTCGACGGCGAGGACGATCAGGAACATAGACTCGTTGAGTCCGAAGAATCCGCATGCCGTCACGACGCGCTGGTTGATGCTCTGCACGTCCTCACTCCGCGCGAGCGGCGCATCCTCGAAGCGCGACGCCTCACCGATGATCCAATGAAGCTGAGCGATCTCTCCTCCGAGTTTGGCGTCAGTCCTGAGCGTGTGCGTCAGATCGAAGCGCGCGCGTTTGAGAAACTTCAACGCGAAGTGAAAGCGGTCTACATGAAACGCCATGTAACCTGCGCTCCTTTGGCAGCTTCAAAAGCAACTCTCTGACGGCCAAACCGTTTGCCCTTTCCGGGCATCGACGGTCTGCCGAAGCGCAGGACCAGCGCCATAGTGACCCCTCGTGGATTACGGCGTGGTTTAGCGATCGCGTCGCCTATTTCAAAAATATTTAGGGCGAATCGCTGGGTTCGCGTAGATGATTTTGCGCCGTATTAGCAAGCGATACCGTTGCCGCCCGATGACGTGCGCCCTATTCCGCCGCCTGCTTCAGGCTAGGATGGGTACAATGGGCATCTAATGTCGCGTGACGCGGCGACACCGCGTGCGTCTCAACAAAGCGCAGATCGAGTGTGCGCCAAACGTCGACAAGCGCCTCCGTCAATGCAGCGGCGTGCGCTTCGGTATGGCGCGGCGTCGGCGTAATGCGCAACCGTTCGGTACCGATTGCGACAGTAGGAAAATTAATCGGCTGGATGTAGATCGCATGACGCTGAAGCAAGAGGTCACTCGCCGCTTTACAACGCTCGGCGTCGCACACCATCAGCGGCACAATATGCGAGGAATTGTCCAGGACCGGCAGACCGGCGGCGCGCAGAGCGAGTTTGGTCAAAGCCGCAATGCTCTGATGCCGCATGCGTTCGTCGCTCGACGTCTTAAGATGGCGCACAGCGGCGCAAGCGCTCGCCGCGACCATCGGCGGCAAAGTCGTGGTGAAAATGAACGATGGTGCGTAACTGCGTACGGCGTCGATGATGGCCGCGTTGGCAGCGATATAACCTCCGAGCGCGCCAAATCCTTTCGCGAGCGTCCCTTCGATGATATCGACGCGGTCCATCAAGCCCTCGCGTTCGCAGATTCCGCCGCCGCGGGCGCCGTACATGCCGACCGCATGAACCTCGTCCACGTAGGTCAGGGCTCCGTATTTTTTTGCCAACCTCACAATTTCTGCGACCGGCGCTAAATCGCCGTCCATGGAATAAAGGCTTTCGAATATGATCAGCTTGGGGCGTTCGGGGCCGACGGCGATCAGCAATTCTTTGAGATGATCGAGATCGTTGTGTCGAAAGATTTGTTTTTCGCAACCCGCACGCCGCACGCCCTCGATTATGGAATTATGGTTCAGCGCGTCGGAAAAGATGAGGCAATCAGGCAACAGCGCCGCAATTGTCGAAATGCTGGCGAGGTTGGAAATCCATCCCGAGGTGAAGACAAGCGCGGCTTCCTTTCCGTGGAGGTCGGCGAGCTCCGCCTCCAGGTCGACGATCGGATGATGTGTGCCGGAAATGTTGCGCGTGCCTCCTGCGCCGACGCCATGTCGTCGCGCTGCGCAGACCGCCGCCTCGACGACCTTAGCTTCGCCGCCCATGCCGAGATAATCGTTTGAGCACCAGATCGTTACTTGACGCGGCGTTTGATCTTTCCCGGCCGGCCGCCACAGCGCGATGGGAAATCGTGCCGCGTCACGCTCGATATCGACGAAGACGCGGTAGCGACTTTCCTCATGGAGATGAGCGATCGAGCGCTCGAAGTGTTGTTGATAGTTCACTTTCGAGCCTGCCACGTCACCCTCCGACGCTGCCCACGTCATAGGGGATAGGCACTGCTGTGCAAGGTGACGAGGGCTCCGTCGATCCCGGCCAGCGGCACGTGTTTCCAAGCAGGTCGGCGATGATCACGCGATCCGGGAAGGGAGGCGTTCCCTCCCGGTAAGCCTTCATCGATGAAGCATTGCCGAGAACGCCCCTGAGCATCATGATGGTTCCGTTTCGAGTCGGGTCATGGTGACTTCCTTGCTGACGGACTATCCGTTCCGTGCCAAGCGCAGCGATCTGAACGCCGCTCGGAGCTCGGCGGAAAGCAGCTCCGGCTGTTCCCACGCCGCGAAGTGACCGCCTTTGTCGACCTCGTTGAAATAGATGAGATTGTGATAGCTACGCTCGGCCCAGCTTCGCGGCGCACGATAGATCTCGCCCGGAAATACCGTTATGGCGGCGGGGATCGAGATATCGACGGCGTTGAAGTTGTTGCCGTTATTCTCCCAGTATAGCTGCGCGGAAGAAGTTGCGCTGTCTGTGAGCCAGTAGAGTGAGATGTCGTCGAGCATGTCGTCCAACGTGAGCACCCGCTCCGGCTCGCCGCCGCTCTGTGTCCAAGCGGCGAACTTGTCATACATCCAGGCAGCCTGGCCGGCAGGCGAATCGGCCAGCCCATAGCCCAAAGTCTGTGGACGAGTCACCATCATTGCGGAATAGCCGCAGCCCTTCTTGTAGAAGGCATCGAGTTGCGCGAATGCCGCCTTCTCTGCCTCGGACAGCCCGGACGGCGCTGGATCGCCGTCGTTCAGCGCTTTCGCAACGTCCTTTGGCACCGTCGCGGGCATAGTGACGTGGATGCCAAGTAGTCCTGGAGGCGCCTGACGCGCCATTACGTCCGATACGACCGATCCATGGTCCCCGCCCTGGGATACGTAGCGCTCGTATCCCAGGCGCTCCATCAGCAGGGCCCAGGCGCGGGCGATGCGGGGAAAGCCCCACCCCGTGCCCTGCGGCTTGGCCGAGAACCCATAGCCGGGCAGCGACGGCAGAACGAGATGAAAGGCGTCTTCCGCACGTCCGCCATGGGCGGTCGGATCGGTCAGCGGGCCAATGACCTTCAGGAGTTCTATGATCGAGCCGGGCCAACCGTGTGTCATGATCAACGGCAGCGCGTTCGGATGCCGCGAGCGGATATGCGCGAACTGAATGTCGAGCCCGTCGATCTCGGTCACGAACTGCGGCAACGCGTTCAGCCGCGCCTCCACCTTCCGCCAGTCGTAGTCGGTCGCCCAATAGCGTACGAGCTTCCGCATCGTCGCCACCTGCACGCCCTGCGACTGATCAGCGACCGTCTCCCGGTCGAGCCATCGCGTCGCCGCCAGGCGCCGACGGAGATCGACGAGCGCCTCTTCCGGAACATTAACGCGGAAGGGGCGAATTGCCGTGTCTTCGGTTGCTGCCGACAGCCGCACGGGAAGCAGGCCGGCGGCGCCCGCGACAACTGAGGCGGCAAGAAAGCTGCGCCGGGTCGGCGATGACGATATTGCGGACATTATCATTCTCCGTTGGTGAACATGCGATCTTGGCCGCAGGTGTGGTTTCGGCGACCGGTTCGTTGATGAGAAGGTTAGGCTTGTCGCTGTCGCGACGGCGAATACACCGCCTCGAGAGGTGCACAAGGTTGTGTCGATGGTGTCAGGCAGACACTATCCGCGGCGGAGGGCATCATTTCACTCGCTTCCACTACACGGCGCCCATCGCCCTGCTCGGAGGTGAATATTGTCGGAACCCCGCCCCTCGTCTTCTCATACAGCCCGACTTTTTGGCCGTTCGCACGCTGTCCGCTTCGCGTTGCGCGACGTCGATCGACGCGTCATCTTGCTTGCCGGCTCTAAAGCTTAGGAGGAAGTGGAAGAAGGTCGGCGGGGGCCTTATCTCCTCGAACGTCTTGCCGGTCGCAGCGCAGACGGCCTCCAGCTTGGTCCATGCCTGCCGGCGTTTGATCGCGACGTCGACATTAGCGTCGGCGACCAAAGCCACAGGCTTGGTCGTCGGGTTCCAAGCCAATTCTTCGCGCCCGCCGCCCTTGAAAGAGTTCGCGCTCGGGTAGTTCCAGACATTGGACCGGCTGAAGCCGTGGCGGCCAACCTCCACACCATTGCGGTGAGGCTCCAATCTCATCCACGCTGCTCGCATCGGCCGGAATCGATCACTGTGCCAATGCCTCCATGAAGGGCTGGCCGCCGCCAAGAACAATCGGTTGATAGTCCAGGTCCCGGCTCACCGCGGTCGTTATCCTCTCGGCACGGTAGGCGAAGGGCAACCACTGCTTATAGCGCCGATGCGCCTCATGCGGGTCGACAGCAAGATCGAGCCGGGCCAGCCGAGCCATGTCTCGATTTAGTCGTAAGAAGCGACCGAGCCACCGGTCTGACATTGCATCGCCTGTGTGGTAGGCCGCCGAAAATCGTTCGAGGGAAACGACCTCAGGCGCCGCAGCGCCTGGATCACGAAGGTGACTTTGCAGATAGCCCGCAAACTGCTCGAATTGAAAACTCAGTTGCGAGAGTAGCGGTTGAACCGTGACGGGGTGACCCCCGGGCAATCCCCACCGCAGCGCGGCGAGCCAGTGGCCCAACATATGCAGCACGTATGGCAGGGAAAATTGATCTCGCCCGCTCTGAAAATAATAAGCCAGATGATGCTGGCGAATACCGTTGGCGTAAGACCAAAAGCTTTCGGAAATCGACCGCAGATGATTGTCGAGACAGCTGGTCTCACCTTGGGCAAGGTATGGGCCGAGGCTCACGACCGGATCGTCGACGCCCCGATCACCGGTGATGAAGTTGGATGACAACGCACGTAGATCGCGCACTACCTGATACACGCCAAACAGGAATGTGAGAATCAACGTAACCAACCCGACGCCAGTAAGGGTTTCCAAGATACTCAAAGCGCGAAGCGCATCCGTCTCCGGGCTGACCTGCGAGGCGCCTACCGTCGAGAGTTGGCCAGCGCTGAAGTACATGGCGCTGAAAAATCCTGCGCCAATGTTTCGGCCATCGTAATGAAAGTTGGCCCCGTACATTTGGCTATAATAGATCAATCCGTATCCGACGACGACGGTTCCCAGCCAAATTGTCATACTGAGCATAATGTTGAGCCCGGTAACCTGGCGAAGCGCGGCAGGGCGCCACCATCGAGGTAATCGCCGGATGATGCTGCGAACACAGCGCCATTGCAGCGCACAGAGACGAGTCGCAAGAAACCCGGACTCGTCGTAGTTCAGTGCGGTCAGAAATACGTCGACGAGCCCAAGTCCGAGCACGACAATCCCTAACACCGCCCAGAACGCATGCATGTAATCACCTCGTTCGGTCGTCCAGGGAAGCGTTGATCTACGCCGGAGCATTCGGACACGGCCTCCGCCGAGGTGACCCACCCTAGCTCGTCGCACGTTCACCGCCTTGCTACGACCCCGCATAACCGGGAGGCGGCGAGAAACCGCCGAACTCTCGTTCAAGAAGCTCAGCAAAGGCAATCGTCGTACGGTCCTCGAGATAAGGTCCGATGATCTGCACTCCGATCGGTAGACCGGCCGGCGAACGATCGATCGGCGCCGCGGTCGCGGGAAGGCCGCATGTGGTGGCGGGGTCCGCCCATACAAAACATGCGTCGTAATAAGGGTGCTCCTGGCCGTCGATCATTATGCGCCGCGCCTCGATCGGCAGCGAATGATCGTGCGGGAAGGCCGGAACCGAGGCCGGCGGATAGATAACGACATCCCAATCGCGAAAGAGCAGTTTCCATTGCTGCTGGAGTCGCGCACGCGCCAAATCTGCCGCCATCCAATCGCGATGGCTCACGATCGCGCCCCGCGTGCGCTCGGCCTCGAGACTGTTGTCGATGGATGCGAGAGCGGCGGCCGAACGTTGTGTCTTCTCATAACACTCAGACGACAGAGCAGCGCTCTTGGCGGACGCTAACAGTCTCATATAGAGGCGGGCCGAATCGGCGAGATTCGGCAGCAAGGCGCTGGCGCGGGCAACCTTGGCGCCCGTTTTGGCAAGCCGCTCCGACAATCGACCGATCGCAGAACGCACTGCGCTGTCCGTGGGCATAAGCGGATGGGTGTCGATGACAAGTACGCGGAAGCTGTGGAGATTGTCGTGCCGTGGCGGAGGCAACGCCAACCGATAGCCGACCCCTGTACGGTCTTCGTCCGGGCCGGCAATTACATCAAGCGCCCGTGCGAGGTCAACGGCGGTTCTAGCCAGCGGGCCTACCACGCCAAGGTCGCCGTGACCCGGCAATGGCGGAAACGGGGGCGGGTTGTATCCGCGAAGAGGGACCAGACCTATCGTCGGTTTGTGCGCATAGACGCCGCAGAAGTGGGCGGGCACGCGCAACGACCCGCCAATGTCCGACCCGAACGACAGGGGACCGAAGCCGGCAGCGAGCGCCGCAGCGGACCCGCCGGATGAGCCGCCGGGGGAGCAGCCGACGTCCCACGGATTATTGGTCGTTCCGTAGACCTCGTTGTAGCTCTGGAAATCTCCAAGGCCCACGGGTACATTGGTCTTGCCGAGTATGATCGCGCCCGCGCTCTTCAGCCGAGAGACAAGAACCGCGTCTTCTTTCGGCACAAAGTCTCTGAAATGCGGGTAGCCCCAAGTCGTCGGCAATCCGGCGATGTTGAACGCTTCCTTGATCGTGATCGGAATGCCGAGCAGCGACCGCCGCTCGCCGCGAGCTAGGGCGACATCGGCCGCGGCGGCCGCCTCGCGCGCACGCTCGAAGTCGCGGACGACGACGGCATTGAGGTGCCGGTCCAACACTTTAATACGCGCGATTGTGTGTTCCGTAAGCGCTGACACGGAAATCTTTCGCGCCCGCAATGCCTCGTTGAGTTGCTCGACCGTGCTGTAGTCCCATTCAGATGCCGATATGGACCCGTCCTTGTGCGTCGATGCCATAACCGTCGTCGCCGGCGCGGATGAGCTAGGGGCGGTCGCAAGTTCGTCGACTTCAATCGACATATTGCCTCGCGATTGATCCGTCATGATTTAATTCCCTCATACTGAAAAAACAGCGCCGGTCTCTCGGCTCTTGAAAGTGGCCATGCCTCTCAACAAGCTCGGTATCCCAATTCGTCAATCACGTGACTTCGAATATGGCCTCGACCTCGACAGCCGCATCGGCGGGCAGGACCGGGACAGTGACGGCGGAACGGGCGTGGCGACCCTTGTCTCCGAACACCTCCACCATGAGGTCTGACGCGCCGTTCATCACCGTCGACGCGCCCAGAAAGTCCGGGGTCGCACTGATGAATCCGCCGAGTCGTACCACGCGCACCACTTTGTCGAGATCGCCCAGGGCAATCTTGACCTGCGCCAGAAGGTTGATCGCGGAGACGCGAGCCGCAGCCTGACCCCCCTCGACATTGACCTGCGAGCCTAATTTGCCTTTTGCGACGGGAGCTCCATCGGCAACGCATAACTGGCCAGACAGAAACAATAGGTTTCCGGTGCGCACGAAGCCCACGTAATTGGCGATCGGCGCAACCGGGCGGGGCAGCTTGATGCCCAGCTCTTCGAGACGTTTGTCGATGAGGCTCATAAACATTCCTTTTTGGTTCGCGTCGCAGAAAGCGCAGCTCAGCAGGTGGATCGAGAGATAGTCTGGCAATGAACTTTTCCGTTGTATTTTGCATCCGCACTGTTGTTTAATGAACCGCACGTTGTTCTCTGCTGCGGTCTGATCGAAGCGACTTGAGCGTCGGCTTCCAGAAATTCCAGGTGCCTACCCGCTCCCGGAATTGCCGACTCGTTCCCGCGACTGCCGCGTCACCGCGTTGCGGGCAGATTGTCTCGAAGGCTTTGGCGCCAAATGGCGACAAACACACTCTATTGGATGGTGTTTCGTGCGACAGCTCAGAGAGTTCGTGGTCGCGGTATTCCACCTGGCCCAATCGGATCATCCATAGCGGGTCGGCCAGCCCCTATTGGTTGAAACGCCCGACGAACAATTTCCGATTCAATGCAAGTGGCCTCTGAACACTGGCAGCAACTCGCCGAGTCATACATCGCGTTTCAAGCCCGACCCGAGAGTTCGACCGCGCGCGCAGCCACATCAAAGAGGCAGTTCTTTTTCGATTTCAGCCAATAACAACCATGGCCCGTTGAATGTTTCGGTCGAGTTAGTCGGTTCTTTCGACATTGCGTAATGGACTCACGATGAATGACGATCGGCGCCGGTGGAGGGAATAGGCGGACTTTGCTAATCGAAAACAAGCTGTGCTTATCTCGGCAAAGAACTGCGCAGATGGAGTTCCGTGGTGGCACGTATCGCGCGATGGCGAGGACATGGTCTTTCGGCATTGCCCCATATTTGCCAAAATCGCACTGCGCTCAATTGTCGTAACGACTGTCATCCGATCCGAACCGACGCTCGCGATGAAAAGAAGCGAGACCGCGATATCCGTCGGGCGGCATGGGGTGTTATCCTACTCGTGGCGCGGCTGTGTTCGGTGTGCCACAAGGTGGACACCGTGGCGTCCGCGCTCGTGGATTTCGCGCCTGACGAGATGACGCTCGGGCGCAAAATGCGGGGAAGCTCTCCGCGTGCACCGAACTGAGCCTTGCAGCCCCTTCCCTCCTCGAATCCGTTGCGTCGCTCGTTCGCATCGTTTTCACGCTGACTAGCCATGCGTCGTGCAATTCAACCAAATGGCGGGCGACCTTGAAAGACCATTTCTCGATAAGGCCCGTAGATGCCCCATGCGTCCAGCGCGGCGCGAAATTGCGGGGCACGCTTTGGCGCCCGAACGAAGACAGGTGCGCAAGTTGCGCTCCGAGGAGTGGGCTCTATGGCAAAGACAGTAGCCGATCAATTCGCGGAGACACTCGCCGCCGCGGGCGTCAAGCGCATCTACGGAATCGTCGGAGACAGCCTCAACGGTCTGACTGACTCTATCCGTCGGCAAGGCAAGATCGACTGGATCCATGTCAGACACGAAGAGGTTGCTGCGTTCGCGGCAGGCGCCGAGGCCCATCTGACGGGTGAGCTCGCGGTTTGCGCGGGCAGTTGCGGCCCAGGAAATCTGCACCTGATCAATGGCCTCTTCGACTGTCATCGTTCGCGCGTGCCGGTTCTTGGCATCGCGGCGCAAATCCCTTCGGCGGAGATTGGCTCCGGCTATTTTCAGGAGACCCATCCGGAGACTCTGTTCAAAGAGTGCAGCCACTATTGCGAACTCGTCTCGGGCGCTCATCAAATGCCGCGAGTCCTCGAGGTTGCAATTCGCGAGGCGGTTGGCAAGCGGGGCGTATCCGTGATCGTCATGCCTGGCGACGTGGCGCTGCAGGCGGCCTCCGACGCTCCGGCGACGAAGATCGCCGGGCTGTTGCCGCCCACGCCTGTCATCGCGCCGGCGAGAAGGGATCTCGAACGGCTCGCCGCGATGCTTAACGGCGACGGCCGCGTCACCATCTTGTGCGGCTCAGGCTGCAAGGGCGCCCATACGGAACTCCTCGCGCTGGGCGAACGGCTCAAGGCCCCGATGGTGCATGCGTTGCGCGGCAAGGAGCATGTCGAGTGGGAGAATCCATATGATGTCGGCATGACCGGGCTGATCGGGTTTTCGTCCGGCTATTACGCGATGATGGATTGCGACGTCTTGCTGATGCTTGGGACGGACTTTCCCTATCGGCAATTCTACCCGCAGCGACCAGGCGTGCGTATCGCACAGGTCGACCTCAGGCCGGAGAATATTGGACGACGCGCGTCGGTTGATCTCGCCGTCGTAGGCGACGTCAAGGCGACGCTCGCCGCCTTGATACCGTTGCTCGACCGGAAACGCGACGATACGCATCTGACGCAAGCGCAGGAGCACTATGGCAAAGCGCGCAAGGCGCTCGACGAGCTGGCCGTCGGCAAGTCAGGCAAACGACCAGTGCACCCGCAGCAAGTCGCGAAGGCGATCAGCGATCAGGCCGCAGCCGACGCGATCTTCACCTGCGATGTCGGCCTGCCAACGGTATGGGCAGCGCGCTATCTGGGGATGAACGGCAAGCGGCGGTTGATTGGATCCTTTTGGCATGGCTCCATGGCCAATGCGATGGCGCAGTCGATCGGCGCACAAGCGGCCTTCCCTAGCCGACAGGTGGTCTCGCTCTCGGGCGACGGCGGCTTCGCCATGCTGATGGGCGACCTGTTGAGCCTGAAGCAGCTTGATCTCCCTGTGAAGGTCGTCGTGTTCAACAATGGCGCACTCGGCTTCATCGAGCTCGAGCAGAAATCCTCAGGTTTCTTGGCGACCGGTACCGACCTTCAGAACCCGAATTTTGCGGCGATGGCCGAGGCTGTCGGCATTCGCGGGATTCGACTCGAGGACCCCGCCGAGGTGGAAGAGGGAATCGCCGCCGCCTTCTCGCACGACGGGCCGGTCCTGATCGATGCGGTCGTGAGTCGAACCGAGCTTGCCATGCCTCCATCAGTGACCCTGGAGATGGCGAAGGGGTTCACGCTTTACATGATGAAGGCGGTGATGAGCGGGAGAGGCGACGAGATCATCGATCTCGCGAAAACCAACTTGTGGCGCTGACGGAGAATCGCCATGGATCTCACGGCCCTTCTCCTGTCGCGTTTCCAGTTCGCGTTCACTATCTCGTTCCATATCATCTTCCCCTCATTCTCGATCGGAGTGGCGGCATGGCTTACGGTCGTTGAGGCTCTCCATCTCGTCACCGGCCGTCCGGCCTATCGTCTGGTCTTCGAGTTCTGGCTCAAGATCTTTGGCGTGGTCTTCGGTCTCGGCGTCGTTACCGGGGTCGTGATGGCGTTCGAGTTCGGTACAAACTGGAGCGAGCTGTCACGGACGGCTGGTCCGATCCAAGGAGTGCTCCTCTCCCACGAAACATTCACCGCCTTCGCTCTCGAGGCGAGCTTCTTCGGGATCCTTCTCTTCGGCCGTTCCCGCGTCGCGCCATGGTTCTATTTGTTCTCGACCGCGATGGTATGGCTCGGCACCTCGCTGTCGGCGTTCTGGATCATGATCAATAACAGTTGGATGCAGGCGCCGGTGGGTTATGTCGTCGAGAACGGGACGTTCGTCCCCAACGATTGGGCCGCGATCATCTTCAGCCCGGTTGTCTGGGTGCGCTTCCCGCATATGCTGCTCGCATCCTATTTGACCGGTGCCTTCTGCGTCGCCGCGACCGGCGCATGGTATCTGTTGCGCAGGGAGTTCACCGCCGAGGGGCAGATCATGCTTCGCATGGGCCTTTATCTTGCGGCCATTCTCGTGCCGGCGCAACTCTTCTTCGGCCATTTGACCGGCGATTACGTCCACCATTACCAGCCGGCCAAATTCGCTGCGATCGAGGGCCGCTGGCATGACGAGCAACCCGCGAGTGAAGTCCTCATCGGCCTCCCCGATTCCACTGCGGAGACGAATCATTACGCAATCAGCATTCCCGTTCTCGGCAGCCTGATTGGAAGCCTGAGTTTCGATTCCAAGGAAGTCGGCCTGACCGACTTCTCACCGCGGGATCGGCCGCCGGTCGCCATTCCATTCTTTTCGTTTCGGGTCATGGTCGTCTGCGGCCTCGTTATGCTGTTGCTTGCTTGGGTCGGCAGCTATTTGAGTTTCGTGCGCCGGATCGAGCGGAGTCGTGTGCTGCTTCGTCTGATCTTCTTCAGCTTTCCTCTGCCTTTCGTCGCCATTCTGACAGGCTGGTTCACGGCCGAGGTAGGACGTCAGCCATGGACAGTCTATGGCCTTTTGAGGACCGCTGACGCGATGACTCCCTTCCTGACGGCCCGCGCGGCATCAATTTCTCTCTTTGTTTTTTGCGGACTCTACAGCTTCATCTTCGTCTTTGGGATCTATTACCTCCACCAACTGTTCCGCGCCGGTCCCACGGGGCGACTAATTTTGCCACCTATCGCCGCATTCCCCACCCGTCCGATGTCGGTCGTCGACGAGCCTCTCGGCTCGACCTCGCATCGCTTCACCCCAGGAGAGTGAGCCATGGTCTTGTATTGGGCGTTCGTCTTGGCCATCGCAATGCTACTTTACGTGCTGCTCGACGGATTCGATCTCGGCGTCGGCATTCTATTCGGCCTGACCCACGAGGAGACGCAGCGGCGCGCCATGTTGAGCGCTGTATCCACGATCTGGGATGGCAATGAGACATGGCTCGTGGTGACCGGGGTCGTCCTTTGGGGCGCTTTTCCCGTCGTTTATGCGACGCTGCTCTCGGCGTTTTATCTTCCGCTCTTCGCTATGATCGCAGGCCTGATCTTGCGAGGCGTCGCGTTCGAGTTCCGCTACAAGACTGAACGGATGCGCTGGATCTGGGACGCCAGCTTCGCCGGCGGATCGGTTCTCGCCGCCTTCATGCAAGGTCTGACGGTCGGGGCGCTTGTCGAGGGTCTTCCCTTCGTCAATGGCCGTTACGCCGGCGGCGACTTCGGCTGGCTCAGCCCCTTCGCGGTGTTGTGCGGCATTGGCCTGTGCCTCGGCTATTGCCTTCTCGGCGCCTGCTGGCTCGTTAGGAAATGCGAGGCCGACGTCCGCGACGCCGCGTATCGCCTGATCCCCTATCTGTCGCTTGGACTGCTCGTCTTCCTGATCGCAGTTTTCGCCTATGCGCTCGCCGAAAATCTCCCGATCATGGATCGATGGCTCGAGCGGCCGTATTTGTTCATCTTTCCGGCAATCGGCGTCGCAGCGGCGATTGTGCTCTCTACGAGCGTTCGGCACCGCCGTGATGGGCCCCCTTTCTATATAGCAGCCACTATCTTCGCCTTGGCGTTCAGCACGCTCGCGATCTCGTTCTGGCCTTATATGATCCCGTTCACTATCACCTTTGAGGAGGCCGCGGCGCCTCATTCCAGTCTTGCCTTCATGTTCTGGGGCGAGGGGCTCTTCGTGTTCCCGCTCATGCTTCTCTACACGGCGATCAGCCTACGTGTCTTCAGAGGCAAGGTCACATCGACGGCGGTGCACTACTAAGTGCGGCGCAGCAAAATGGGCCATGGCGCGACCTCGAAACGGATCTACTTCGATCCGCAACGCAGTAAGATTAAACATGCTCTCCGAGTCAGTTAACACCCAACCAAAGTACACAGGATTTTGAGGAGTTGGCGCATGAGACGGACTGTTTCCGTGTTGGTTGCAGCAGCAGCGATGGGCGGGGCAATCGCCTACGTGGCCGACGCGTCTGGACAGACCGACCCGAAGGCTGCTCCGATCTTGAGAGCAAATATCCCCTCCGGATATCGTGAGTGGCAGTTGATATCCGTGGCCCACGAAGAAGACAGCCTCAACGATCCCCGCGCGATTTTGGGTAACGATATAGCGGTCAAGGGCACCGACAGTGCCACATAGACGAAAATTGAAGTCTTAAGTTCTCCCGAGGCGACACCCGACCGCTCTCTCAAATCGTGGGAGCTGCTATCAGTCTGAGACTTATGTTCGGTCGGGATGGGCTTCAGCGCGATGAACGCACCCACCGGGTCTCCCGTTCGGTGTCGAAGCCCTTCGGCACTACGGATATCGGGATAAGCACAGCCGGTGCCCGTTGGGGAACGCCCGAGGCCGATTACGGAAACGGCGAGACCTCAATGCCTGGAGGAACTGGACTGAAGACACGACATAATCGACCTGTGAATAACCTACCAATCAACGCCCCTGGCGCGGGTCTATTTCATGAAATAGATGGACGCCAAGGCCGCCGGCGATCGCGCTGCCGAGAATGAAAAGCACCCATGAATTGGTCGGGCCGCCCGAAGGCGGAGCATAGGCTTAGGGCGCCCCTAAGCGCCTGCGGTGAACCTTTCAATTACCCACAGGTGCCGTCGCTCCAAGCTCCGCGCCAATCTCGATATCGGTGAGTCGCGACAAGTCGCGCCAGACCGGCGCTAAGCAGATGCCGCGTACATTGGAGGTCGCGATCCGCGAGGCTGTGGGCGAGCGCCGTGGCGGCGGTGGTGTTGATGCCAGACGACATCGTTCCCTTTTAAAATTCTTCGCATGAATCGAGAAGACGATTCGAGCGCGATCGGCGAATATCGATCACGTCAGATGTGAGTGCAACGTTCTGCGGATGCAGGGATCGCACGCCATCGCTTCTGCAGGCTGTGCGGACTATTTGTCCGGAGATGACAGTCAAGCAGGAGGGTTGAAGGGACTAGAGGCTTCGACGACCGAGATATTTCCAGTGGCCAGTGTGGTGAAGCCGAGTTCGAAGGAGACGCAACCGATGATCGACTTAGCCGCGCGCCCCACGCGAAGCTGGCTGTTCAAGCCGGCGCAATTCACGCCAGACTTCACGAACCAATATCCGAGGCAAATACCCGCCAGAATCACCGTCCGTCTGATGGATGGAGAGGTGATCGAAAATCAGGTCCAAGACTACCCCGGCCTCGCCTCCCGCCCCCTTCACCTGGGAGGACTCCGTCGAAAAGTTCGACCAGCTGGTGGCCGGCCGGGCCGACGAAGGACTCTTGCGCGAGATCAAGGGCGCCGTGCGTTCGCTCGAAACCATTCAGGCCAGGGACCTGACCGCGCTGCTCGGCCGTGTCGAGGGCTCGCCAGCGGACTGACCGATGATAGCCGCAATATCGACGGGCATCACTCTCGACCGTGTTCGTGAAATCTTCGAGGGGTTGGCGGGCGGCGACTCTGCCGGTCGCGCTTATCAACAGCGACCGGCCCCTTCGGAGACCATCGAAACAAGAAATGACAAACTCAAATGACATGGCGTAGCGATGCAGCGACCCCCGCGGGAAAGACTTCGATAACTGGGGCGGGTGTCGCGGTCGCTTTGTTTTGGGCGGCCGCGGAGCCAGCGCAGGGCGTCGGCGATCGGTCTTATGATGCACCTAACCACAGGAGGTTCTCATGTTGAACAAAGCTTGTCTCGCCATTGTCGGCGCTTTGACGGTCCTGCCGCAAGTGGCTTTCGCCGCTGATGATGTCGCCAGCCGTTGCGTCGATATATCCGTGCCGAAGGGCGCTATCGCGGCGCGCAACGGCAGATGGATCGAACTGACGCCGGAGCAATGGCAGTTCCTGCGCGGCATCTATGCGATGAATCCGGAGACGCCGGCGGGCCTGCCTTACGGCGACAAGGCCGTGCTCGCGCAGGTCGAGGGCAATACGGGCGGGTTGGTCTTCTTCATCGACGGCGACAAAGCCTGCACGCCAATGCCCGTCCCGCACGAGCTTCTCGCCATGATGCATGACGTCGCCACCCAGACAATCAATCATGAATCGGGCGGCCTCTAGGAGGCTTCCGTTCAAGCCGCCTCCCGAATGTTCCCATAGCCGTAATCGTCCGCGTGGCGTCTTGGATCGCTAGCCATAGCAAGGCTCGAAATATGCAAAGATCGAACGCCCGCTTCGAAACTAGACCCACGTCCATGCTGCTGCTTGCGGAAATGGCGCACCGAATCGGCAACGAATACACGCTGGCGATCGCCTCGCTTTCAATCGCGGCGGTTCGCACAAACAACATGGAGGCGAAGGCAGTTCTTAACGATGCCTGCGGGATGCTCGCCAACTATGCGCATACGCATCGCGCGCTTCGACCGCCTTGCCAAACAGAACCGGTCGATCTGGCGGAGTACCTATCCGAACTCTGCCGGGCTCTTGTTCGCTCACGATTTGCGGATCGAGGCATCACTTTGGGGCTTGTTGGATGCTCCGTGGCGATCGCTAGCCCGAAGTCGGCGTGACAATGCCCGTCGGACTGAGTTTGCGGCAGGGACTGGGAGGCGCGTGGGTGTCGTTTGGGCCTACTCAACCTGACGGGAATTGCGAATCCGATCGAACGAGACTGCGATGATGATGAATGCGCCGACGAACGCGCCCTGCCAGAAGGCGCTGATGCCCAGAAGGCCCAGACTGTTGCGGATCACTTCGATCAGCGCCGAACCGATCAGCGCGCCAAAAGCCGTGCCGATGCCCCCTGCCAGATTGGCACCGCCGATGACCGCGGCAGCGATGACCTGAAGCTCCATTCCCGAGCCAAGATTGGTGGTCACAGCGCCGAGCCATCCCGTCTCGATGATTCCGGCGATGCCTGCCGACAAAGCCGATATCATATACACCGCGACTTTGATCTTGCGCACGGGAACGCCAGTAAGAATCGCCGCATGTTCATTGCCGCCGATCGAGAAGACATAGCGACCGAACTTAGTCCAGCGCAGCACGAAGCCGGTGATCAAGGCCAGCGCGACCATGTAAACGACGGGATTGGAAATTCCAAATAGCAACGCGCCGCCGCCAAGGAAAAGAAGCTTGTCGTGATCCGGGCCAAACTGGAAAACTACGGTATTGTTGGAGGCGACCATCGCCAGCGAGCGCGCAATTGACAGCATGCCGAGCGTGACGACGAATGGCGGAATGCCGAGATAGGCGATCAGCACCCCGTTGATCGCGCCGACCAGCAGGGCGGTTCCCAGCGATGCGGCGATGCCGACCTCGATATTGTAGCCGGCATGCATGACGACGGCCAGAATCATGCTGCATAGGCAGAGGACCGAGCCGACCGACAGATCAATGCCGCCGCTGATGATGACGATCGTCATGCCGAGCGCGATGACGGCGACGAAGGTGAAATTGCGCGTGACGTTGAAGAGGTTGTTCGTGGTGGCGAACGAGTTGGTCGCGAAGCTCAGAAAGAGACACGCCAAGCAAACCGCGAGAAAGACCCAGAAGGCCTGGCGCGAGGTGAGCCACGAAATCCAGCTTTCCGGCTTGGGTTGAGGCGTAACGTCAAACGCGCTTGCCATGGATGAAGCCTTCTTTTCCACTCGGGACAGCCGCTAGGCAATGCTCGTGATCGCGCCAGTGATCAATCCGGTCACCTCTTCGGGCGAACTTGCCGCCACGACCTTGTCGGCGACCTTTCGGCCGCGCCGCAAGACCACGACGCGATCGGCCACGGCAAAGACGTCTGGCATGCGATGGCTGATCAAAACGATCGCGATGCCCTGGTCGCGCAGCCGCCGAATGAGGTTCAAAACCTCGGCGACCTGCCGCACGGAAATGGCCGCAGTTGGCTCGTCCATCAGCACGATCTTGGGATCGGACAATCGGGTGCGGGCGATGGCAACCGCCTGCCGCTGGCCGCCGGACATTCTTCTCACGAGATCGCGCGGCCGCGTTTCCGACTTCAGCTCGGTGAAAATCTGGCCGGCGCGTCGAAACATCGACGCGTAGTCCAGAACCTTCAAAGGGCCGACGCCCTTCTGCACTTCGCGGCCGAGAAAGACATTGGCGGCGGCGGTCAAGTTGTCACAAAGCGCGAGCTCCTGGTGAACGATCTCGATGCCATGCTGGCGCGCTTCGATGGGCCGATGCAACACGAGCTCAGCGCCCTCCATGCGCATCGTTCCATGGGAGGGGAGGAAATTGCCGGCGATGATCTTGACCAGCGTCGATTTGCCGGCCCCATTGTCGCCCATCAGACCGACGACCTGACCTGGCTCCAGGACAAGCGAGACGTCGGTCAGGGCCTGAATGGCGCCAAAATGCTTCGACACATTCTCCAGTTCGAGAATCGCCATGGCGGCGCCTATCCCCCATTCGCAAGGCCCGATTGCGGCGCCCGCTTATCGTTGCTCGCGATTTGCGGCCACTCTTCATTGACGGCGCAAGCCAAGCGTTGGCTTATCCAGCCCTCACGACATCGTCAATCTATTGTCAGATAAATTAGGGAGGCTCCAATGGCTCTCGCGAGCGCCGGGCGAGTTACGGCGGCGCGAGCAAATGGCCAAACCATCGCGGTCTCGTGAGCAATTCTTTCGTATGATAATTGTTATTGACGGAGTGGCAGGTCGCTAATACGCTTGCGGAAATATTGGATAGATTTGACTCTGTTGCCGTAACGGGCGTGGCTAAAAGGTCATCAGGCTGCCGTGCGGGAGAGGCTTTTGGGCCCAACACTTTGCCGGCAAATGAACAATCGTTCAGCGCCGATTTAGGGAGGAAGATAATGAATAAGGCGGTATTATTGTTGGCTGCCGCGGCACTGACCCTGTCCGCAGGCTCCGCTCTGGCGCAAAAGAAGCAGCTGGTCATCATCGTCAAGGGTCTCGACAATCCATTCTTCGAAGCCATCCATCAGGGCTGCGAAAAATGGAACAAGGAAAATGGAAGCTCGCCGTATACTTGCTTCTACACTGGCCCAGCTTCGACCTCTGATGAGGCGGGCGAGGCGCAGATCGTCGGCGACATCATCGGCAAGTCTGATACGGCCGCCATCGCGATTTCCCCCTCGAATGCGCCTCTGATCGCCAATTCCATCAAGTCCGGCAATCCTAAATTCCCCGTAATGACGGTGGACGCCGACCTCAAGAAGGAAGACTCGGCGCTGCGCAAAACCTATCTTGGCACCGACAATTATCTGATGGGCTTCAAGCTCGGCGAATACCTGAAAAAGGCCAAGCCAAAGGGCGGCACCGTCTGCTTTATCGAAGGCAATGCGGCGGCGGACAATATCCTGCGTCGCGCTTCCGGCAGCCGGGACGCGCTTTCGGGCAAGAAAGGCCTGGATACGCTCAAGGGCGAGGGCGGCTGGACGGAGATCTCAGGCTGCCCGGTGTTCACCAATGACGACGGCCCCAAGGGCGTTCAGGCCATGTCGGACATACTGACCGCCAATCCCAAGCTCGATGCCTTTGTCATCGAGGGCGGCTGGCCGTTGTTTGGCGCCCCGCAGCCCTACCGCCAGTTGACGGACCAGTATAAGGCGCAGATCGCCAGCAAGGCGTTGGTCATCGTCGCCGCCGATACGATCGGCGACGAGGTCGCGATGGCTAAGGAAGGGCGCGTCGAAGCGCTCGTCGGCCAGAGGCCGTTCGAAATGGGCTACAAGGCGCCCTCCGTCATGATCGATCTCATCGACGGCAAGAAGGTCGACGATCCCGTGTTCACCGGACTTGACGAGTGCACAATGGCGACGGCGGACACCTGCATACAGAAATGATCGGAGATCCGGTCCGTTTTCTGGAGCGGCGTCGCGTCGCTCGGTCGATCAGCGAATAACGAAACCTGGAGGCGCTTCGGCGCCTCCTCTTTATTCTGCGCTGAGCGTGGGCTCTTGAAGCACTGCATCTTGCGCTCCGTAGTAATCAGGGAAATAGACCGTTCGCTTTGAGCGTTTTGATCTCTATCTCTCGCGAATTCACCCTGCTCCGTAGGATTTCCACTACGCGCCCCGTGCCACCGCTGCGCTCGATAGATTCAAGGTGCTCTCGCTCGTCCGCTTGGAGGTCCCGCAGGTCCTCAAGCGTCTTAAGGTCCGGAAATTTCCAATAGAGGAATCCGTCTATTGACTCGCGGTCCTGCCGCTTGGTCCTGGGCGGACCGCCGTAGATAAGCGTCATGCTTGTCTCCGAATCGCTGTTGCGGAATGCAATATATCCTTGCGCGGGATTATTTCACATCGCTCGCGATCTTATTGAGCGAGTTCGTGACAAGAGGCCCCGTCCAGGTGACGGCGCCTATGATCGCAATGGCGATCAGCGAGAGTCTCCGCCTCAAGCGAAGCTCTTGATCGGAACAGCCCGATGACTGCCCACCAGATCAGTTTGAGCATGTCTCCTATGGGACGATGCATCGTCCGACGCGCCGCGCCGCCAGTCGGATTGAGTTTACGGTAGGGACAGGGGCAAAAAGGCGCGCGGTGGATAACTCCGATAGGGGCTTGAGGTTCGGCAAGGATGCTGCGGCCTCCCAACGCACGTGGACCGATCTCCGACCGCCCGTTGAAGATCCCGATTACGCTTCCTGCTGCTAGCTCCGCGGCAACGTCTGCCGCCGACCCTATTGAAGGGTCGAAGACTAGGCGAGCCGCTCGCATCGGCTCCGGTGTCTCTCGCCTGTCGCCTGGCCCGCTGTCGCGCTTCGCGCCGCCAACCGAACAACTGTTGCGGTGTCAGACGGTGTCGTCGTGCGACGGCCGAGAACTTCTCGCCGCTCTGACAGCTCTCAGTGAGAATCTGCGCCTTCTGCTCCGCCGTCCACGCCCGGCGTCGGCCGGTTCCAGTAAATACTTCCAGCCGCCGCACCAGCTCCAGCTTAGATTTGTGCAAAAGCTCAGTGTCCGACACGTGTCTAACTCGCCGATTCAGCGAGTCCGATATTCGCCGATCAACCTTCGGCGCTGAAGGTGGGGTCTAAAAGCCGCTTACAGACAACGATTGGCGATCGTCATTCAAGTGGCACGGCGATTGAACCAACATCATCGAATGGCTACCCTTGTCCCACTTTGACACAGAAGAGGGTCGCTCTAGCTCAACGTCGGGAAACACTGTTCATGCCGCGTCTCAGTTTGTCGATCCATCCGACCTACGTCGCCGACAGCACCGACCGGGCATGGGGTGAAGGACTGCAACGCACCATCGCCTATTTCGATAAGGTGCTCGGCGCCCCCACCGCACGCGTCAGGGAGTGCGCGTTTTGACCAAGCGCCACCTCCTCGTAACGGGAGGCGCCGGATACATCGGCAGCCACACCTGCAAACGACTTCATGCAAATGGCTTTGCGCCCGTCGTCTACGACAATCTGACCACTGGAAATCGTAGGGCCGTAAAGTGGGGTCCGCTAATTGAAGCGGACATCACCGATACGACCACGCTCATCCGAACGCTTGAACGCTATAGCCCGGAGGCCGTCATCCACTTTGCTGCGTCAGCCTATGTCGGCGAGTCGGTTTGCGAGCCAGAGAAGTACTATCGGAACAATGTCGTCGGGACACTTTCGGTGCTCCAGGCGTGCCGCCAGGCCAGAGTGAAGAATCTTATTTTCTCTAGCAGCTGCGCCACCTACGGCGTGCCCGCAACTCTTCCCATCAGCGAGGAGACTCCGCAAGTCCCGATCAACCCCTACGGGCGGACAAAGCTTATCGGCGAGCAGATGCTGCAGGATTACGCCCATGCCTACGGCCTGCGGTACGTCGCGCTGCGCTACTTCAACGCTTGCGGAGCCGATCCTGATGGCGAGTTGGGCGAGTGGCATGACCCCGAGACGCACCTCATTCCGAGGGCGTTGCTGGTCGCAAGCGGCCAATTGGACCGCCTCGAGGTTTACGGAGACGATTACGCCACCGAAGACGGCACGTGTGTGCGCGATTATATCCACGTCAGCGATCTCGCCGAAGCGCATCTGCGCGCCGCGCAGCACCTGATAGCTGGCGGGGCCAACCTGCGGGTAAACTTGGGCACGGGCCGCGGAACCTCGATCCGCGAAATCGTCGCCTCAGTGCTCAGAACCACGACGCGCGACGTTCCCCTCACAATAATGCCGCGTCGTGTAGGTGATCCACCCGCGCTCTTCGCTGACGCTTCGCTGGCTAAACGCGTGCTGGGCTTTACGACCGAGTTCTCTGATCTCGACACCATCGTGCGCACGGCCGCGCCATATTTTGGTTTGGAGAGCTGGTCATGAGCGGCCCTCTTCCTATCACCGGCAAAGCCGCCACATCGTCGAGCGAGACTGCATGGGAGTCGATCCTCCAACGAGGAAGAAAGCTCGAATATATCGCTGGCGTGACTGTCTGGTTGGCGACCCTGATGTTCTTCTGGTCTTGGTGGTTTCATCCTGAACACAATATCGGCACGGCGCCTTTTCTCATCGTCTCAGCATTGCTCGCATGGACCACTCTCATTCCTCTTTACTTCATCGTGATTTTTTATGGCAGCCGCAAACCAACCGGACCGCTGCGAATTCCCGGCAATATGCGCGTCGCAATGGTCGTAACCAAGGCTCCGTCCGAGCCATTCGCGGTTGTCGCGGAAACCTTGAGGGCGATGTTGGCTCAGGACTATCCTCACGACACGTGGCTGGCCGACGAAGATCCTTCGCTTGAGGCGATGGGGTGGTGCAAGGACCACGGCGTATCCATCTCGACGCGCAAAGGTCGCGAGGATTATCACCGCAAGAGCTGGCCTCGCCGGACGCGATGCAAGGAAGGGAATCTCGCCTTCTTCTACGATCACTATGGCTACGAACTCTACGACGTCGTCGCGCAACTGGACGCGGATCATGTGCCGGATCCCGACTATTTGCGCGAGATACTGAAGCCATTCGCCGATCCCAGCATCGGCTACGTTTCCGCTCCCAGCATTTGCGACAAAAACGCCGCGGAAAGCTGGTCGGCCCGCGGTAGACTCTATGCCGAAGCCAGCATGCACGGCTCCTTGCAGGCTGGCTACAATAACGGCTGGGCTCCGCTTTGCATCGGATCGCATTACGCAGTCAGGACCACGGCTCTGCGGGAGATCGGCGGTCTCGGGCCAGAACTCGCCGAAGATCACTCCACAACCCTCATGATGAATGCGTCGGGATGGCGAGGCGTTCATGCCCTGGACGCGATAGCACACGGCGAGGGGCCGAAAACCTTCGCCGACCTTGCCACTCAGGAATTCCAGTGGTCGCGCAGCTTGGTCATGATTCTACTACAATACGCTCCTCTGTACCTCCCGCGATTGTCGGCGCGCCTGAAGTTTCAGTTCCTGTTTTCGCAGCTCTGGTACTCGCTATTTGCGCTGTTCATGGCGTTCAGTTTCGCAATGCCAATCGTCGCGCTAGTGTTCAAGATCAACTTCGTCGCCGTTACCTATCCAGATTTTTTCATTCACTTTGCCCCCATGTCGTTCGTTCTCATTGCGCTGGCGCATCAATGGCGCGCAGGAGGCTCTTCACGCCCCTTCGACGCTAAAGTGCTGTCGTGGGAAACGGTTATATTTCTGTTCGCCAGATGGCCTTGGGCGCTCGCCGGAACGCTGGCGGCCGTGCGAGACTGGACGATGGGCACCCATGTCGACTTTCGCGTGACGCCCAAAGGCGTCTCCGAAGTTGACCCGGCGCCGATGCGGGTACTGGCTCCCTACGCCACGCTTTCGATAGCGTCAGCACTGCCAGCTCTTGTTGTCGCCGACGTGGGCCCCGCTTCCGGTTTCTACGTCTTCGCCACCCTCAACGCGATAGTGTACGCAATCACATTTTCCATCATCGTCATCCAGCACGCTCGGGAAAACGAAGTGCGGCGGGGTGGACATTTCCGTAAGCTGATAGTCGCATTCGCATTTATCACGCTATTTGCCGCCCCTGCGCTGGCAACGACGAAGCACGGCCTAGAGGGTCTCAATTCGATTACAAATGGCACGAAATACTTCTCCCTTACAGAGTCGACATACGGCGTCGCTGGCGCCGGGCTTGGCGGCGCGGGCGTTAGCAAGCTGACTCTCCATCTCCAGTGGAAAATCGGCAGCCAAGCATCAGAGTAAAAGAACGCGGAACTTCGGAAGACCGAACAACAAGACAGGAGCGCCAGTAGGCGTTGAACCTAATGAAAATAGCAATAATCGGAACTGGCTACGTTGGATTGGTCACAGGGACCTGCTTTGCCGCTTGGGGACATACCGTCGTTTGCGTCGACAAGAGCGTCGGCAAGATCGCAGCGCTCAGTCGCGGCATTGTCCCTATTTACGAGCCCGGTCTTGAACAGTTAGTGGCCGACGCCGCCTCGCGTAAAAGATTATCTTTCACCGTCGATCTTGTGGATGCTTTGAAAGAGGTGGACGTAGTTTTTATAGCGGTCGGCACGCCAGCGCGCCCCAGCGACGGTGAAGCCGACCTCTCCTTCGTCTACGCCGCGGCCCAAGAGATTGCCCAGACGTTAGACCGCTACGCAGTCGTCGTCGTCAAATCGACAGTGCCGGTAGGAACGGGTGATATAATTGAACGCATACTTGCAAGGGTCCTTCCCGGGGGCAGCTTTTCCGTTGCATCGAATCCTGAGTTCTTGCGTGAAGGCTCAGCTATCGCCGATTTCCAGGTCCCGGACAGGGTCGTGATCGGCACAGAAGACGATGCGGCCCGACGGGTCATCCTCGACGTTTACGCGCCGCTTATCGCTAAGAATGTACCCATTGTCGTCACACAGCGCCGGACATCGGAACTGATTAAATACGCCGTAAATTCCTTCCTCGCCACCAAAATCACCTACATGAACGAGATCGCGGATCTATGTGAGTGTGTAGGAGCCGATATCGGCGAGCTCGCCATCGGCATTGGCCTCGACCATCGCGTCGGCGCCACCTACCTGAATGTCGGTCCAGGGTACGGCGGCTCCTGCTTCCCAAAGGACACGCTTGCACTATTGCGGACTGCGCAGGACTTCGGCGTTTCCCTCCGTATCGTTGAGGAGTCGGTATCCGCGAACAACGCGCGCAAGCGAAGAATGGCACTCAAGGTCATGAACGCCGTCGGTGGATCGGTCGACGGCATGAAGATCGCTATCTTTGGCCTTAGCTTCAAGCCCGATACTGACGACATGCGCGACGCCCCGTCGATACCCCTCATCGAGACGCTGCAAAGGCACGGCGCAGCCATTCAGGCGTTCGACCCGGCCGCCATGTTGGAAGCTCGAAAAGTGCTCGATGACCTGACCTTGTTCGACAATCCCTACGACTGCGCGCGTGATGCCGACGCGCTGGTGATCGTGACCGATTGGGACGTTTTCAAGTCGTTAGACCTCAAGCGACTGCGCGAAGATATGAAGGGCGACAACATCATTGATCTGCGCAACATCATTTCGGTTCCCGAAGCTGCGCTGCATGGTCTGCGGGTGACCAATCTTGGGTCCGCGACGCCCCGCGCGCGTGAAAACATGGCCCGAGAGACGCCGCCCAGTTGGCGCGCACCGTCGCCGTCCGCCAGACGGGTCGGTGTCTTGGCCAAACCGCATCCCCATTAGGCACAGGAGAGAGAAATGCGAAGCTATATCTCCGCACTGACAATGGTTCTGGTCGCCGCTAGCCCAACAATTCTGTCGCCAGCGTTTGCAGCGAATACTCCGCCACAAGACGCTACTCCAATGAACGCGAAGGAGCTCTCTGCACTCTATTCCGGCAAGAGCTGGGCTTGGAGGGACGGTGCGGGCTACCTGCAACCGGACGGTCGGAGATTCACCGCCTGGAGCCGTTCGAATGACAAGTTGACCTACGCCGAAGGACAATGGCGCGGCACAGACAGCGGAAGACTGTGCTTTCTCGCGAATTGGTAGACGAGCAGTGGCGTCTATTTTCATCGAACCTGTTTCCGCCACATGCAGAGCGCCGGCACGATCTATCAGATGCGAGAACCCGAGGGCGACTGGCATATTTTCAAGCACGCATCAGTAAAGCCAACTGACGAATTCAACAAGTTGACCCCCGTCAATCTTGTTTCCGTGATGCTCGACAAGGCTAGGGTCGCTTTGAAACACAATTAGTGAAACCTCAAGCTTGCTGGTAAGCGGGCAGACGACAGGAGTAGGAAAATGAGTAAGACCACGAGGTTTGCGCCGATACTGGCAAACTTGACGATCATCGCCGTGATTGCGGCGAGTGCTGCTGGGGAGATGGCGAGACCCTCGCCGGCCCAAGGGGCGGCGAGCGCGCCTGTCGACAACAGGCCGGTTGCGGTTCCTGGCTCCTTGCAATTTGGAGTCTATGATCCGCACGCCGACTTTAGCTCGGATGCCTCGGTAAAGATCGAGCACTTGTTCATGCCTTGGCAGGACGTCGATCTAGCGACGTTGGCGGCAGCGGATGTTTATGCGCGTGAGCGGGGTCGATCACTCTTAATCACCGTCGAACCCTGGAGCTGGTCAGAAAACAAACGCATTAAGTCTGATGCCCTCCTCAGGGGAATACTGGCTGGTCATTATGATGGCAATATCTCAGCGATATGTGGTGCTGCGAACAAACTTCAAGCGCCCACGACAATTCGTTGGGCGCAGGAGATGGAGGACACAACAGGTCGTTTTTCATGGGCTGGATGGGCGCCCGCGGATTACAAGGCGACCTATCGCAAGTTTGTTGACGAATGCAGGACTGTCGCCCACAACGTCAAGTTTATGTGGTCGCCGATGGGTATGCCGACCCTGGACAAATATTATCCTGGCGACGACGTTGTCGACTCGGTAGGTCTGACGGTTTTCGGGCTGCAGAAATTCGATCGCGACAATTTTGGTCGGGATCGCACGTTCGCCGAAATCCTCAAGCCGGGCTACGATATAGCCTCAAGGTTCGACAAGCCTATTTACGTTGCCGAACTCGGCTATGTCGGCAACCGCGACTATGTCCGCAACTGGGCGTCCAGCGTGCTTCAGCGCTATCCCCAATTTTCGAAGCTCGCCGGGATTGTCTATTTCGATGACAAGGAAATCTCGCCGTGGCCCGGAAACTATGGGCTCCCAAACTGGAGAGTGACCTCAAATGTGGTCAACTGAAAGAAGAGCATAATCAGCGAGTGTGAGCCCCATCGCTTTGTGGCAGGTTCACGATGGTCTTGTATGGTGCCGACTCCTCGTCGCGGCAATAGAATCGCAGCGGCCTCTAAAATTGATGCTCTCGCAGAACGCAACTCGACTTTCTTCCAAATCCGCTTGGTGTGCAAACGTAGGGAGCGTCCCCAATGACCGGCTTGCCGCTCTGAAACTCCAAGCCATCTGGAATTGCCAGCGAAGCGGTTTCGTGCACAGGCAGCGGAGCCTGGGAGGCTGCTGAGGCGACTTCTACGGAGCATACCAAGGTCGACGCGACGAATAGGGTAGCGCGAGTAATGAGCGCGCGCGTCACGCAGCTCACGCGACATGCGACCCATCGACGCGAGTAGGCTTCATGTAGATTTACCCCCAGCATCATTCTTCTCCACCCTGGTAGCACACACTTCGGACAAATCAACTATCGGTCCTGGTCGCAAAAATCTTGCGCTTAACTGAACCCGCGGGCGCCCTAATTATGATGGCGATCTCTATGATGGTCTTCGTCGGACGGCGGCGCGGGATGAGATTCAATATGCGCCTCGGCACGAGGCCCTCAAAGAAAGCCGCCATTCTGGACTTAAATTCAGAAGCCGTGTGCGCCCTTCCAGCTTCAGACGCCTGATGCAAAGAGGCCGACACTGCCATTTGCGTTTCAGCGAGAATTTCGTCCATGTTGCGCATGTTGGCCTCGACGATTCTCCCAGCCCGCCGACCATAACGAGGCCTCATAGGGGTCGCAACGACCGCAGCGCTTTTTCTTCGACGCGGCCACAGAAATATCAAGATGCAAGCCTGTCCCTACCGTAAACTCAATCCGACTGGCGCCGCGGCGCGAATCGGACGATGCATTGTCCCATGCGAGACTTGCTCAAACTGATCTGGTGGGCGGTGATCGGACTGTTCCGATCAAGAGCTTTGCTTGAGGCGGAGATCCTGACGCTGCGCCATCAGCTCAATGTGCTACGACGAAAATCACCGAAGCGGCTGACTTTCAGCAATTTCGATCGTTGGGTCTTTGCCACGCTCTATCGGTTTGCGCCGCGCGTTGTGAACGCTTTGACGATAGTGGAGCCGGAGTCCGTCATCCGATGGCATCGTGAAGGTTTTCGATTGTTCTGGCGATGGAAGTCACGATGTCGCGCCGGCAGACCAAAGGTCGTGCTCGAAATTCGCCAACTGATTAAAGACATGAGCTTGGCCAATCCGCTCTGGGGCGCTCCCAGGATTCACGGCGAACTTCTCAAACTCGGCATCGACGTTGGCCAAACGTCGGTTGCCAAATACATGACGCGGTGCAGAAGGACGCCGTCCCAAGGCTGGAAGACGTTCCTGCGCAACCACGCCGATGGAATCGCATCGATCGATCTGTTTGTCGTTCCGACCATCTCATTCCGGCTGCTATACGGCTTGTTGATTCTACAGCACGGCAGACGCCAAATCTTGTGGTTGGGCGTGACAGCGCATCCGACGGCAGAATGGATTGCCCGGCAACTTACCGAGGCCTGCGGCTGGGAGCACGCGCCGAGTTATATCATCCGCGATCGCGACTGCGTCTACGGCGAAGTATTCAAACGGCGACTTCGCGCCATGGGCATCCGTGACCGAACAACCGCGCCACGATCTCCATGGCAGAATGGACATGCTGAACGGCTGATCGGTTCAATCCGACGGGAATGCCTTGATCATGTCGTCGTCTTCGGCGAGCGACACCTCCGCCACATACTCCTTTCGTACATGCAATATTACAATGGCGCGCGCGCACATCTATCTCTGAACAAGGACGCGCCGATACCGCGGGCTGTTCAGGCTGTCGGACGCGTTCTGCCGACACCAATTCTCGGCGGATTGCATCATCAGTACGTTCGAATTTGATTTCCGACAAGGACAGGGTCCCATTCCGCCGCCAAAACACAGTTCTCGCCGCCCATCGCACCCAAGGACGCCAGCTCGATCTCCACATTTCTTCAGATGGGGAAATTGCCCTAACGCAATATGCGTGCTTGAAACGTCACCCGCGACGGCGATGCAAACCATGCCCGCATAGCCGCTTCATCTGAAAAGCGACCTTCCGAGGGAAGCGGTCGCGCCTCACCCTCCACCGTGATTGCGTCAACACGGAAGGGCCATGGAGATAGAGTGAAGTCAAACGGCTGGCCGGGCCGCTCGGTAAGGCGAATGGTTAGCATTTCGCCGTTGCTAGCCGGCGCCTCGAAATCTACAGGAACCTTCAATTCTCCGCAGACCGCCAGCGACAGCGCATCAGCGAGCGCCACCAGCGCCGTCTCTTTTCTCAACGTACGCTCTTCCAGACCAAGCGAGCGCGCCCAAAAGGCCTCGATCGGCGCCTGAGTCTTCAAGAACTGGTCCGCAGCTAGCGCATCGGCCGCGGCAACATGGTGCCGATCCGTGTAGCGGTTGTAAATCAGTCCCCCATGACGCGAAATCAGGAGGGCCACGTGCGCTCCCCAAGCCTCTTGCGCTCGCCTAACGCCCAAGCTCCACATTGGAGCATGCACAGACGCGCCAACATTACGAAACAGGTGAGGGCGTCCCGTCTGCGTATCAAAAGTTGGAGCGGTTTCCCAGTCCATCCAGCCTATGTCATGCTGCTCGGCGGCAAGCAGCAACGGCTCTCCAAAGCTTGCATCCCAAGCGCGCAAAATCTGCCCGGAAAGCCAAGCGTGAGTAAGTTGGCTGATAGCTAGAGCGCCGGAGGGCTGTTCACGAAAAAGCATTTGCCGATAGTAAACCCGTTTAGGAGACTCGAGAAGTCGGGGCGAGAAGGCATTGTCGCACTGGCCAAGAATAGGTGACTTTCGAGGGGTACTACGGTGACACTGTCCTTGACTTCAAATTCCTTTCGCGCGCCGCTCCGCCAAGCCAACAAGGAAGAGATCCGCCTCCGACGAAGCGTCTCACATGTCGTGAAGTCGGACACTGCCGAAGGCCCGACTAATTTCTGTTTTGTTGGCGCTCTCGCGTCCGTGTCCGTCTCGGACATACGGGACGTGTAGGAGAACCAATGACGGGGGGAATCTTGGGGAGCGAACCAGCTTGCGCGGAGCGATTGCGCTCGAGGACGGAAGCGGAGCGCCGCCTGCCGGCTGGTTGGCGGTGCGAAGCGGGCTGCTAATATGATTTCGCACTCAACCAATAAGGATCGCCGATTTGTCGGCCGACATTGCAAGCGGCGTCGCGCACGATTTGGCCGCAGCGGTCGATGAGCGGCTCGGAGAGATCCTGCACGGGAATGGCGACGCCGATGCCATAGATGACCCGACTGGGAACGTCGACCACGGCCGCCGCGATGCCTGCGACGCCGCTGACGAACTCGCCGCGCGAAAGTGACCAGCCCGCCGCGCGGATTGCGGCCAAACGCGCCAACAAATTCTTGTGAGGCCGCTGACGACGCCCGGTTTTCGGATCGCGGGACTCGCCGATGGCTTCCAGGACTTCCTCGTCCGTCCGTCGCGCGAGCATCGCGCGGCCCGTCGATTCCAACTGGGCGGGAGATCGCGTGCCGATCGGCCAGTTCAGTTGCAAACCCTTGCCGCCCGTGCGCATCGCGATGACGAGCGCCTCGTGACGATCGAGCAGATTCAAATAGCAGGAATAGCCTGTTGCGATCACGAGGTCATCGAGCGCGGCGTCGAGCAGCGACATCGCGGTTCGGGAGGTGCGGAAATGATAGGAAGCCGCGACCAAGGCGGCGCCGGGTCGATAGGCGCGCGTCGTCGGCTCGCGTTCCAGAAGGCCGTGCTCGGCCATCTTGGATAGAGTGCGCGACGCCGAGCTCTTCTGCATGGCGAGCTCGCGCACGAGGTCCGTGACCGTGACGTCGCGCCGCAGCCGGGCGATGAGATCGAGTACGAGCTTCACGCTCGCCAGTGTGCTCATCCCCGCTTCCTCGCCATTGGCTTTCCGGGTCTCAAGCCCCAGCGCGCCACAGTCGACGCTTGACAGCCAAACGCCGCCGTCGTCTAGTTGCAGGATATAAGATATAGTTGCACATAATGCAACCAAAAGGGCCAGCGCATCCCCTGTGTTGCGGCGGCGAGCGGTTCAAAGTTCGAACGACGCAGACACGGAAGGGAAGCCGATGCCTGACATGACGACCCGGGTCGCCACGGATGTGGGCGGGACGTTCACGGACTTGGTGTGCTTCGAAACCGACCGCGAGACCGGCGTGTCCCGCGTCGTGACGGCGAAGGCGGACACGACGCCGCCGGACTTCGAGAGGGGCGTTCTCGACGTCCTGGAAAAAGCCGGCGTCAATCCCAAGGCCATAGATTTTCTCGCCCATGGCACGACGGTCGTCATCAATGCGCTGACGGAACGGCGCGGCGTGAAAGTGGGGTTGATCTCCACCGAGGGTTTTCGCGACACTTTGGAAATCGCCCGAGGCAACCGGCCCGATTTCTTCAATCTGCACTATCAGAAACCCAAGCCGTTCGTGCCGAGATATCTGCGCCGAGAGCTGCCCGGCCGCATTTCTTACAAGGGCGTGGAGCTCAAACCGCTAGACCTTTCGCGATTGCCCGATATTCTCGACGACTTCAAAGCCGACGGCGTCGAGGCGATCGCCATCTGCTTCCTGCATTCCTACGCCAACACGGGTCACGAACGCTCCGCCGGCGATGCGGTGAAGGCGCTGTGGCCGAGCGTTTCCGTCGTGTGCTCCCATCAGATCACGCGCGAGTGGCGCGAATATGAGCGCACCAACACGGCGGTTCTATCGGCCTATGTGCAGCCGATAGCGGGGCGATATCTTTCACGTCTGCAGGAGGGATTGCGCGCCAAGGGCTTCGTCAAGAGCCCCTATATCATGCAGTCCAACTGCGGCGTGGATTCGCTGGATTCGGTGAAGGCGATCCCGATCACCATGGTGGAATCCGGCCCGGCCTCGGGCTTCTGGGGCGCCGCGGAACTGGGCAAGCTGATTGGCGAGACCAAGGTGCTGGCGCTCGATATCGGCGGCACGACCGCCAAGTGCTCGCTGATCGAGAACGGCGAGGTCAGAATCAAAACCGATTATTGGATCGAGCGCGACCGCACATCCGCCGGCTATCCGATCATGGTCCCGGTGGTGGATCTCGTCGAGATCGGCAATGGCGGCGGATCGATCGCCTGGGTCGACGATTTCGGCAAGCTCCATGTCGGCCCGAAGTCCGCGGGCGCCGCGCCGGGACCCGCCGCCTATGGCCGCGGGGGCGATCAGGCGACGACCACCGACGCCAATCTCTGGTTGGGCCGCATCAACCGCGACTATTTCTGCGGCGGCGAGATCGTCGCCGACATGCAGGCCGCCGGCGACGCGATCGCCGCGGTAGGCGTGAAATTGGGCGTCGACGCAACCGAGGCGGCGCGCGGAATCGTGCGCATCGCCAACAACAATATGGTCAATGCGCTGAAGTTGGTTTCATTGAACCGCGGCTACGATCCCCGCGATTTCACCCTGATCG